>Ga0209805_1000402_pt1 | contig 26364 bp, 20 predicted proteins | sample GraSoiAngelo_148_FD_185905 | JGI IMG/M metagenome (GOLD analysis project Ga0209805, IMG submission 185905) | Grasslands soil microbial communities from the Angelo Coastal Reserve, California, USA - 14_1009_09_20cm (SPAdes) (version 2) | ecosystem: Environmental > Terrestrial > Soil > Grasslands ...
GCCGGAACCTTCACCGCAGGCGCGGTGCAGACCGTGGGGGCCATTGCCCAGAACCAGTGGGCCGAAAGCTGCTGGACCTTCTCCTACGGCAACACCACGATTCCGGCCGCGGGCACTTATACCGGCCGCGTGCTCTACACGTTGACCGCACCGTGACCGCGTTGCTGCCCGAGCTATGCGTCCCCTCCCGCGGCTGCTGCTGTTGACGGTTCTGGTCGTCGCCGTCCCGGCTGACGCCAAGACCACGGTCATCGACGACTCCGGCACGCTGCCCTACGACGCGCCGCTCGTGCTGCACTGGCAACAGCTGTCGCCGCGCCGGCCCGTCAACAACCGCATGACCGGCACGCTGACTGTGCGCGTGAAACTGAACGTCGCGCCCTGGCTGCGGCGCCCCGGGCGCATCTATCTGGCGCTGCCGGCGCAGCAGCCTGGTGCGATGAACGCCTCCTGGTCCACACAGGGCCGGCTGCTTGCGGGACGGTTGAGCTCCGGTACTCGGGCGCTCGTGTACTCGGGATTGATCACCACGCCGTTCATCGAGGACGTCCTGCAACTCACCCTGGAGGTGGATGGCACCCGGATGCGGCAGCTGTATCACGTGAACTTCAGATTCGAGATGGACGAGGAGTGATCGTGCGACGCATGGCACTGGGGGTGAGTTTGCTGCTGGCCGCGTGGCATGCGGCGGTCGCTTCGGCCGCCGGGTTTGCCGCGCTGGTGTCGCCGCCGCGATTCGAGCTGACGAGCCGGGCGGGTACCACGGTCCGCCAGGTATTCGAGCTCACGAATCGTTCCGCCGCGCCCGCCAAGTTCCAGGTACACACGGCGGACTTCATGCTGGGTGCGGACTACAGCGTCGCGTTCCAGGATGAGCTCCAACCGGACAGCTGCCGGCCCTGGGTCGCGATCGAGAGGCCCGAGGTCGCCTTGCCGGGCGGCGGCACCATCCGCTACCGCTTCGAAGTGCAGGTGCCGAAGGATGCGCCGGCGGGGGAGTGCCGGTTCGGCATCCTGGTCGAGGGCGAGGAGCCGGCCGTGGCCCAGAGCGGCGCACTGCGGCTTCCGGTCGTGGGACGCATCGGCATCATCGTGTATGTGATTGTTGGCGACGCTAAGCCACAAATCGAAGTGTTCGGGCCGCAGCTGGTCACGCTCAACGGCCAGAAGGTGCCGGCCCTGCGTGTGCACAACGCCGGCAATGCACACGCGCGCATGAGCGGGTTTCTCTCCGGCACGGATGCGAAGGGCATCAAGTACGACTTCAACCCCTCCGACTTGCCGATTCTTCCCGGCGTCACGCTCAACGGCCAGAAGCTGCCGGCCCTGCGTGTGCACAACGCCGGCAATGCACACGCGCGCATGAGCGGGTTTCTCTCCGGCACGGATGCGAAGGGCATCAAGTACGACTTCAACCCCTCCGACTTGCCGATTCTTCCCGGCGACGTCCGCGAAGTCTTCCTGACACCGTCCACCGATGGCAACGACCACCCGACGCTCACCTTCCCCGTCACGGTGCAGGGAGCACTCGAATGGGGAAATCAGCGCACCGAGCTCAACGAGCGCTTTGAATGATCCCCGGGGCGGGCCGCGCCTGGCGCCTGGTGGCGTGGCTGTGGGGCCCGTGGCTGATCGCGGCGCTGAGCGCACCGTCACACGCACAGACCGCCCCGCAGGCGCCACCGACCCCGGCGCCCACCTACCAGGATCGCTACATTGCCGGCGGCACCTTGAGTCCCGACCTTTCCACCGAGGGCTACGGCACGAGCGAGACTGGTGGCCTTGCGCGCTCGATACGCATCGATGGTGTCGTCAGCGTCCTTGACCAGCAAGGTCCGGACGCTCCCCCCGGCACGCACGAGAGCGGTGCGATCGTGGACACGCAATGGGACACCGCGTCCTACGGCGCCTGGTCGGCGGATGCGGCGGCACGCACCGGCGGTTCCAGCCGCCCCGGGGTCAGCCACGACTACCGAACCGCCTCGTTCTCGCTGCACGAGCGCGGCGTGCCCTTCGACGATGGCTGGCAGGCGGACGACGCACTCGGCGATATCAATGCGCCGCTCATCAACCTCGCGCGCGTGCAACCGCGCTTTCTGCTGGCGCAGGGGCCGATGGAGGGCGTCGAGACCGAATGGCGGGGCCCGTCGGCGCTGCAGTTGGTGGCCGGCGCCGGCAAGCCGGGCATCTACGACGGCATCAAGGTCCCGACCTTTCAGACCCTGGGCGGATCCACGGCCACGCTGGGTGCGCAGTGGGCGCCGGCGTCACAATGGGCGCTGGGCGGAGAATTGGCAGCCGCCCGCGATGTCTCGCTGTACTACCAGCCACTGGGCACCTTCGCCACGATGGCTACCGAGCGCATCTCTTCCACCACCGGCTTGCTCACGGCCGCGTGGCAGGATGGCGGCTCGCGCGCACAGATCAATGTCATTGACGGCACCGTGGATGGCAACGGCAACTCGCTCGGTGTGTGGGTGGATGCCTCGCACGCCCAGGGCGCAATGACGCAGACTTTCGGCGCGTTCCGTATCGACCCCAATCTCGCCTGGGGTAATCAGCTGATTACCAGCGACGCCCAGGGCGGATACTACCGCGTGGACTACCAGAGCCGGCGCTGGCTGGCGGACTTCGGAGTGGACCAAGTCAGCTCGGTGTCGGGAACGGGCTCCAGCACGACTTTCGTCAACGGCGATGCGCGCTACCAGCTGTCCCGCGACTCAGGGCTAGGCGGCGTGCTCAACGTCCGCCGCAGCGCCAGCGCCAGTGCCTGGTCGGTGGAAGCGTACCTCGACAACGCCAACTCCTACGGGATCGGCCGCGGACAACTCGACTACGCGACCGATCCGCAAGCCCGGGACGCCACTATCACGCTGCAGCAGACATGGAACATGCGTGCCGGCACTCGCCTGAGCACCACGGCCGCCGTCGACCATATCCGCAGCGCGGCGATCACGAACATCGAGCAGGACAGCACCGTCGTGCGCCTGGCAGTTTACGGGGGCGGAGACCTCACCGCGCGCCTCGCCCTGGATGGCGGCGTCCAATGGGCAACCGCCGTGCAGGGTCAGGCGGCGCCTTCCCGGTCCGCAGATGTTTCACTCACCTGGCGGGTGGCCCGCGCGTGGTCGGTGCTCGCGAGCTACTACGAGAACCGGGTCGGCTCGTGGACGCCACTGGTCGTGACCTCGCCGCTGGCGCCGCCGACTGCAGCCGTAATTGCGGCGGCCGGTGAGCGTGGGGTGTTTCTGACCGTGCGCTACCAGGAGGCGCGCGGCGCGCACTTCGTGCCGCTGGGTGGTATGCCAGGCTCGGGATCGGGCCGCCTGAGCGGTGTCGTGTACCTGGACACGAACGAGAATGGCCGCTACGACGCCGGTGAATCCGGCGCTGCGAACGTGACGGTAATCCTCGACGGGCGTTTCTCGGTGCGCAGCGACTCCAATGGGCGCTTTGACTTCCCGGCGGTTGCGGCCGGACACCACGTGCTCAGCGTGCAGGCGGACAATCTGCCACTACCGTGGACGCTCGCCAACTCCGGCCGCACCGAGGTCGATGTGGCCACGCGCGCCCGCACCGAAGTCAACATCGGTGCGCTGCGACTGAAATGATTGTGCGGCCGCGTCGATACCACCCGCCCTTCGGCAAAGTTGTTGAACGCAACCTAGGGACCTCGGCTTGCACCCGCTGCTCCTAAAGAGCGCCACGCCTCAAATACCGCATCCACGGAGAGCTGATCGACGCGCGTGGAGAGCGGCGGGCCGCCGATGCCGACCACCGCTGAGCCGCACGGGCTGCGCGGCAGGTAGTACCTCGGCGACTGGGCGCCGTAGAGCACCGCGAGCGGCAGGCTCAAAGCGGCGGCCGCATGTGCCGGACCGGTGTCGACCGAGATCATGCTGTGCGCCGACTCGCACAGCGCAAAGAGCTGACGCAGTCCGGTGCTGGCAACGACCACGTTCGCGAGTCGTGCGGCGGCGCGGATCTCCTCGAGCATCGGCACCTCTTCGGGGGAGCCGCACAGCACCAGCAGAGCTTCGCTGCGGCAAGCGTGGATTCTATGCAACAGTTCCGCCCAGCGCTCGAGCGGCCACCATTTGTCGTCCGTGTTCAGCCGGCGCCAGCGTGCGCGCCGCGGCCCCATGCTGCGATGATTGCCCGGCTGCAGCAGGATGAGCTCACGCCCGTACCAGCCCTGGGCCTGCAGCCAGGCATCACGCTCGGCGCGCTCGGCCGCGAGCACATGCAGGCGCGGGCCGTCGAGCGCCGCCGCCGCGGGCAGAGGGTAGTCTGTCGCACGCAGCGCCGGCGGCGTGACCGCCCCCAGGTTGACGAGGCCATCGATCCGCGGTTGCGCAGCGGTATCGCTGCCGATAAAGACGCAGCGGCGCCCGTCCACACCACTCAATCGCAGCATCCGCCGGATTCTGGGCAGCTGGCGGTAGTGACGCTCGCAGACATAGATCGGACCGGGCGCGCTGTCACGCAACGCGCGGCGCACGCTTGACCAGGGACGGTCGAGCGGGAAGGGCAGATGGCGATGAAAAGACCAGACCCCGGCGACATCCGGGTTGCCCTGGTAAATCGCCGACGTCCAGGATCCGGTGCCGATCACCTGGCACGGCAGGCGGTAGCGCTTGTGCAGCAGGCTCAGCAGCGCGGTCAGCATGATCATGTCGCCGAGCCGGCAGAAAAAGAAGACCGTGGGTCTCAGGGGTGTAGGGACTTTCAATGAGGGTCACATGTCGTTCGCGGGCATCAGCTTATTTTTGTACTTATAATAGCTACTCTGTGCAATGAGCAATCGCCCAACACCGTCGAACGGAGCCCATGGCGCGCCGAGCGCCAAACAGTCAGCCTAGCTCGCCACTTGACGCGTCCACGGCAGGCTCCAGGTCCAACTTGATAAACCCGTGGCCGTGGCGAGTGTAGCCGTTTTTTCACGAAGTCTCTCGGCGGGCAAGCAACGCCGCTGCATCGGACGAACCTGACGCCACTCATGACGACACGACGAGGATTGCTGCTACTTGCGCTGCTGGCCGCACTGCAGCCTCACGCGTACGCACGGGGCGTAACCCCCTATCTGCCGCTCAATCTGGACCCCGAGGTTGAACGCGAGGTGGAGCGCGTCCTCATTCTGGGTGGCAAGCCTGTCATGACCCGACCTATCCCGGCGGCGGTGGTACTGGATGCATTGCCGAAAGCCTGTGAGGTCGATGCGGTTCTGTGCGGTCGCGTCCGCAGAGCTCTCAAGCAATACATGCAGGACACGGCGGTTGAGTTCACCAGCGTCGCGGGCGCGATCACCAATGGCGCCAAGACCGTGATGCCCAACCAGCTCGGCGAAACGGCGCAGAGTCCCTTTCAGGTGGCGGGTGCGGCGTACATCCAGCCGAGCGCCTACGCTTTGGTGAATGTGGGCGGTGTGGCTTACCAGGGAAGGGAGAGGGCGACCGGGTCGCTGATCAGCCTCGGCTTTGACTGGGCGCAGCTCGATCTGGGCTTCCGTGATCACTGGTGGTCGCCCATGACCGACAGCGCCATGCTGATCAGCACGGAAGCACCGACCATGCCGTCCGTCACTGTCTCAAACTATGACCCATTGACGCGCCTGGGTTTGCAGTACCAGGTATTTGCAGCCCGCATGTCGTACTCGGACAAGATCGAGCTCACCAACGGGAATCTGACGCGCGGCTATCCCAAGTTCGCCGGCCTGCACCTGGGCATCGAGCCCGGGAATTCCGGTTGGTCGCTCGCGGCCAACCGTATCATCGTGTTCGGCGGCGGCGCCGCGGGTGGGCAGTCGATCAGCGGCATTCTCCGGGCATTTTTCAATGCCACCCAGTGCCAGAGCACGGGGTGCGGCACGACCGCCATCATCGGCAAGCAGGAAGCCTCGGTCACGAGCCGCTTCATTTTCCCGGGCAGGGTGCCGTTCTCCGTCTATTTCGAATTCGCCGGCAACGACACGGCTGGCGGCAACCGGTTGCTGTTCTCGAAGACGGATCTTTCGGCGGGCATTCACTTCCCGCGTGTCGGGCCGTTCGACATCACGTACGAGTTCTCCGAGTGGCAGCCGACCTGGTACGTGCACAGCCACAGTGCGGTGCAGACCGGTTACGGCGACGGCATCACGAACTATTTACTCAGCATTGGCCACTGGTTCGGCGATCAACGGGTGTTCGGCGACGCCGTGGGCGGTCAAAGCAACATGCTGCGTGTGGGGTGGGAGCCCCGACTGGGCGGTCTTCTCGAAGCACGATTCCGCTCACTGACGAACGATTCTTTCTACTCCGCCAGCGCATATCGCCACGAGAATATGGGCTCGTTGACCTACTCCTACCCGTGGAAGGATTACGTACTGGGAACCGAGATCGACTACGGGCGTGACGTCTTTGGCGCACATTACACCCGCTTGACCGGCTTCCTGCGCTACGGCGACGCGCTGCACTCCGATGTCGATTCGGTGGAAGAATCCGGCGACGTTCCGCGCCCCGATCGCGCCGAGATCTTCGTCGACGCCGGCGTCGTCGCCAACCGTGTACTGTCGGACATCACATCGTGTCATACGATCACACCATCGTGTCAAACGATCACACCGCGCGTTGAGTCAGGCACCTCCTACGGAGCCCACGTTGCTGTGGGAGCGCGGCGCGCGGTCTCGGAGCACCAGGATGTGGGTGTGGCAGTTGAAGCCGACGACATTCAGGGTCTCTCGCTGGTAGGCGCTCGTATCCTCGACTATCGCTATCGGTTCACCGGGCCCCTCGCCCTGAGCCTGTTTGGCGGGGCTGCGCGTTACGCCAACGCCACGCCGGCCTATGGCTTCTATCTAGGGGGCGGACTTCAGTGGCGCGACCTCATGCCGCATTGGGACCTTGGCATCGACTATCGGTACGCCGCAAAACTCGACCGCCTGCGAGTCCTGCCGGGCGAGCCGCAGGGCGGATATCGCCCCGACGCGTACTACGATGTCTCCATGGGGACGCTGTACGTGTCGCGCAAATTCTGAGCGTATGCGGCACCGGAACGAGGAACCCACAGTATGCGTGGCTCGAGCCCAGGCGCTGTACCCGGTCACCTGGGTGCTCTGCAGCATTGATCTGGGCACTGCGCACCGTCGGTGGGATACGATCCGGCGGGATTCTCGCCTATCATGAAAAGCGGTCGACAAGAACTTTGTCGGGGAGCTCACATGAGACCATCACTCGCTGCGCCGGCAACGCTGGCGTTGATCCTCACTGTTGCCCTTGCGGGCCCTACGCAGCAGGGAAACGGCTCGGAAGCCCACGCACCCGCCGCCGCATCGAAACACTATTTTCTGCCCGCGACGCCGGAGAACGTGCAGTGGGGCTGGTACGACCCGGGCGAGAAGCCCAGGCTGGTCATCAACTCGGGTGACACCGTGTCCATCGAAACGATCTCGCACTCACTCGGGCAGATCAAGCCGGGCCTGGACATGGATGGTATCGTGAAGCTGCGGAAGGAAAACGACGGCGGCGGTCCGCACTCGATCACCGGCCCCATTTACGTGTCGGGGGCGGAGCCCGGCGATACGCTGGAGGTTCGCATACTCAGGATCGTTCCCAAACGCGACGCCTTCAACTTCAACCTGCCGGGCAGAGATTTTCCGACCGTGGGTCTGCTGGCGCCGGAATTTCCCGAAGGATTCGTGCGTTACTACAAGCTCGATCTGGTCAAGATGCAAACGCAGTTCAAGCCGGGAATCATGATCGATCTGCAGCCCTTCCCCGGAACGTTCGCGGTCGGGGTCGACCCGAACGAGCCGGACGCCAAGGCCGGGCCGCCCATTCACGATCGGAAAGGGCGCACCAGTACGCTGCGGCCCTGGAAGAACGGCTCCAACATGGATCTGAACGAGCTGCAGGCCGGTTCGACGCTGTATCTGCCGGTGTTCCTCAAGGGCGGCCTGATCTGGACCGGCGATTCGCACTGCCGGCAAGGCAACGGCGAGGTAAACCTGACAGCGCTCGAGTGTGCCTACAAGGAGATCGAGATTCGGCCGATCGTGCGCAAGGACCTGAAAACGGATTGGCCCTGGGCGGAAACGAAGAGCGACTGGATCTTCATGGGTTACGACGAGGATCTGAATCAGGCGATGAAGATCGCCGTCGAGCAGACCGTCCATTGGCTCGCAACACAGCAGATCGTCCCGATGAGCCGCGAGGAGGCGTATGCGCTCGCCTCGATCGTGGGGGACTGTCGAGTGACCCAGGTCGTCGACATCCGCAAGGGCGTGCATTGCATGATTCCCAAGCGGGTATTCGTCGGCCAGCGGCAAACCGCGCACCAGGGCAACTGAAGCGCTCCGCTTGTCCCCAGTGAGCGCAGATCCCCGGGGGCGTTGGGGAGTGCGACGATGCCCGATTTACCTGCGCAGAGCCCACGCGAGGATCGAAATCACCGCGCTGATGAGCAACATGGTCGTGATCGGAAAGAAAAACTTGAATCCGGGCCGGTCGATGACGATATCGCCTGGCAGGCGAAACAGCGGCAGGCGTTTGACCCAGGACCAGGCCAGGCCCAGCAAAATGAGGCTCGCACCCAGAGTGATGAGCAGGCGGTTCATCGCTGGAGAGTCTACGACATCACCCGACCGGCCGGTCGGCGTACGGCGTCTAGCGGCTCAACTCGCCGAGCAGCGACCCGACGGCCTTTCCGAGCCCGGAGGACTCCCAGTCGTAGTGGAAGCGCACCGACACCGGCAGGCCGTGAACCTTCTGGTTCTCGCTCAAGTGATCCGCGGGCGTCAGGTTCAGCACGACGGTCATCGGACGGAGTCCAAACTGATCGACGAGGTCCACGGGCATGCGTTGCGTCAGGCGCGGCGGCTCGGCCACGGTGGCAAGCGTGCGCGTGCCGTCCGGGAAGCGGATGGTCGCCTGCATCCCGACCGTGAGGCGAATGCCGAACTTCGGCGAGGTGTAGGCGATCACCCGCGGGTTGTCGGTGCGCGCCAGGATGACCAGCGGCTCGCCCGGCGTGACGTATTCCCCCGGCTTGGCGGGCGTCTCGAGGACACGGCCGCCGTAGGGCGAGGAGAGGGTCAGGGAGCGTTGCTGGCGCTCGATGAGGTCGTGGTCGATCTCGGCCGTGTTGACTCCGGCGCGCTCGGCGGCCGCCCGCGCTTGCAGCACTCCTGCCTCCGCCTCGGCGGTCTGTGACTCCGCTGCGTTCTGCTCCGCGACCGTCGCCGCTCCCTGCTGAACGAGCCCCGCGATCGTGTCGCGCCGCTCTCCCTGATACCGAAGCACCCGCTCCCGCAGCAGCAGCTCCTCGCTCGCCGCCTTCTGCTGCCGCCGCACTCCCACGGCGGCCTGCCGCTCGATCGCGTTGCGCGCCGCGGCCGCGTCGAGCTCGAGACTGTCGAGGACGGCGATCGTCTTCCCTGCCGCGACCGTTTCGCCGGCCAGGACGCCGAGCCGGTTGATGCGACCGGACCGCGGTGCGCGGATCTCGTACTGCTCGAGGGCCACGGTGCCGTTGGCGGTCAGAGTGAGCCAGGATCCCACGACTCCGGTCAGGAGCAGCAGGATGGGCGAGAGCACCGCGAACAGGATCAAGTACCAGGCAATCTTGTGTCTCTTGCTCTTTGCAGTGGCGTAGAGGATCTTCACGCCGTCCAGCTGCTCGGGTGGACGCTGCCTGGATCTGAAACGCAACTGCACCGTTACTCTCCCGCGGCGAGCCGCGCGAGGCCCGAGGCATCCCGCCAGGCGTCCTCGATTTGCAGGGTGAGGCCGGAGAAGTTCGCGGCGGCGAGCTGGGATTCAATGCGCTCGATGCGCCGGCGGCGCTCGGCTTCCGTGTAGGACCAGAGGCTCTCCTCTCGACCGAGCGACTTCTCGAGGCTCAAGGCGACACTGAAGGAGAGCTCCGGATGGTGTCCGAGCAGCGGCTCGGCGATCTCCACCGCGCGATCGGGGTTTGCCACGTAGACCATGAGGGTAGGAGAGACCCGGAGCCGGTGCAGCACCTCGGCGAAGCTCGAGTCCCCGACCGGCGCGTCCAGATCGCGCGGGTGGACGCTGAGCGCCACGGGCCACGGGCTGGCCGCGCTCGCGGCGACGAGGGTCTCCGCCAGCGAGCCGAGGAGCGCCGGGAGCCTGTCGGGTGCCGGGTCGATCTGCGCGGGCTCGAGATCGAGATGCAGGCCGTCGAAGGGCACGGACTTGAGGGCCTCGATGATGCGGAGGAGCCCCGCACGCTGCTCGGGCCGGATCCAGTCGGGATCGCCAAGCAGCAGCTCGACTTTGAAGCCGTGTTCGTGGGTGTTGCGCACGGCACGCAGCAGCGAGGAGGGGTCGGCGCTCACGCGGCGCATCTGAGCGGCATCGAGCGAGACCAGCAGTCGCTCGATGCCGGCCGCGTGTATTGCGCGGAGCTTGCGTTCCCCGAGCTCAGTGGCGCCTTCAGTGAGCCACTCGGCCGAGTGCCAGAGGTAAAGCGCCCGCCCGCCCGGGCGGGCCGCCGGCTGCGTCGGGGCAGTGCTGGCCGTCGACTGACAGGGACTCGTCTCGAAGCGCGCCCAGTCGGCGTACCAGTAGACCATCGCCTTGTCGGCCTCGACCAGCGACTTGGCCGCGTTGTAACGCAGCAGGCGCGCCCGCTGCAGCTGCTCGGCCACGTCGCCTTCGAGCTTCACGGCGCGCAGGTCGCGCTCGTGAACTGCTGCGTCCGCGGAAGCGAGCCGCGCCGAGGCAAATTCCGAATTCCGACGCAGCACCGCTGCGCGGGCGATGAGCTCGCGCCGCTGCTGTTGCAGCTCCTGCCGCCGGACCTCGTACTCGAGTTGGGCGCGGGAGAGCTGCGCGGCGGCCGCGCGGGCGAGCAAGCGGCGCTGTGACAGGTACTCGATCGGGACCTGGAACGACCAGCTGAGGACCGCGGAGCCGCCGTGCTGTCCGGTCGGCATGTCATCGCGTGCGGTGTAGCCGAGCTGGACGCTGGATTGCACCGGATAGAGCGCGTTGTCACGCGGGCTGCTTTGCCTCAAGGCAATGACTTTCTGCAGCCCGGCGAGCTCCGGGTCCGAATCGGTCCAGTCCTCACTCGAGTCGACACCGCGCACGCACGCGAGGGGCACCAGGGGCCGCACCGCCACGCCGCCATCGAGATCCTGACCGGTGAGCTCGCGCATCAGGCCGAGCGCGACTTCCCGGTCGGCGCTGCCCGAGGCCTCGTCGCGCCGGGCGAGGGAGAACCCGGTGAGAAGCTCGAGACGGTCGGCTTCGAGCAACAGGCCCGCCCGCGTACGCAGCGCAGCGACGTGCTCGAAGGTGGGCTCGTCCTGGAGATACCCCTGCGCCAGCACCTCGAGGCGTTGCGCCTGCCAGTAGTCGCCGTACGCCTTGCGCAGTCGCGCGATCAGCTCGCGGCGCTGAAGCGGACGGCGAGCGTCGAGCTGCAGCAACTGCAGCCGCTGCTCGGCGAGCGAGTCCTCGAGCTGCAGCCGGCTGCCGAGCACCGGTACCGACAGGCCGCCGCCCGCCAATCCCTGGTTGTAGCCCCACGAATGCGTCGGATCGATGATGTCGTGGTTGTGCGAGTAGCCGACACTGCCGAAGGCACTCACACCGAGGCCGATGCGGCCCGCGCTCAAGGCATCGCGCGCGGATTCGAAGGTCCGCTCGGCGAGCTGCGCGGCGGGGGAGAGCTCGACGCGCGTCTCGAGCTGCTCGAGCGGCGGCAGGGCGAGCGCCACCGCCGGACCGAGGAGGAGGGCCGGAATCAGGGTGCGCAGGATGCGTGCCGCCGTGATCATGCGGTCAGAACTTGGTGCGCCGGAGCACCCAGGACGGCGCCATCGCGGACTCGAGATGCGACTTGCCGAGCAGCTCGTTGAGTGTCGCAATCGCGTTCCAGCAGCGGGTGAGGAACGTGAACCCCGGGAAGGCCAGCAGCATCCAGGCGAGCTTGAGGTCCTGCCGGCGGCGCTCGGAATAGAGGAACCAGTATTCCACGTACATCAAGGCGGCCAGCAGGGTATAGAAGAGGTACACGAACGCCAGCACGCCGAGCGTCACGGCGGCCGGATAGACGAACAGCATGTAGATCGTGTAGGTGAGCAACACGAACGGCAGCGCCAGCTGAAACAGCAGCCCGGTCCAGACCAGCGCGAGGAAATTACGCAGGCCCATGAGCCCGGGCCGGAGGTGATGGCGGTACTTGCGCAGGTACAGGTAAGAGAGGTCTCCGTCCCAGCGCAACCGCTGCTTGAGGAAACCCCGGAACGTCTCGGGCACGTCGGTGTGTCCCATGGCGCGCGGCTCGAAGCGGATGCGTAAGTCGGGGTGGCGCGCGAAATACTTCTTGATGCGGAGCGTAAGGTCGAGATCCTCGGCCGTGCCGCTGTCCCAGCCGCCGATGCGCCGCAGGAAGTCGCGGCGGAAGATGCCGAACGCGCCGGAGATGTTGTTCACGAGATTGAAGGCATCGAGGCCCGCGCGACTCAGGTGTATCGAGAGCGCGTACTCGAGGGCCTGGAGGCGCGTCACGAAGCTGCTGCGGGCGTTGCGGGCGCGCAGGTTCCCCGACACCGCGACGACGTTCTGATCGGCGAAGTGCCGTACGGCGTGCCGCACCATGTCGTTGTCGAAGGAGGTGTCGCCGTCGAGGGCCATGACGATCTCGCCGGAAGCGAGCGCGAGCCCCTGGTTCAGGCTCGAGACACGCCCGCCGCGCTGCAGCTTGGGGACGATCTCGAGGCGGCGGAGCTTCCTCGCTTTGACGTACGACTGTAGCGCCCGCAGCGCCGTGAGGGTCGCGCGGTTCTGCACGGCCCCATCCACCACTGCGAGCATCTCGATCGGACCGTCGTAGAGTTGCTCAGTGAGCGAGCGGACGGTCTTCTGCACGTCCGCGCCCTCGGAGTAGCAGGTGATGACGCAGGAGACACTCGGATGGTAGGCGAGCGGGTAGCGCGCGGTGCGCCGCCCCTCGATGTAACGGCGCACCCCGCCGAGCATCACCAGTGCCTGGATCGGCAGCTCGAACAGCAGCACGAACGGAAAGAACTTGAGGGCGATCACGATCCAGTCGGATCGCCAGACCGCTTCCAGCAGCTGCAGCAGCGTGAGCCACGCGCCGGTCAACGTGAGTATCGCGTCCATCAGCCGACGCGGCTCCGCAGGGTGCCCATGAGGAGGCGCGCGTTGGTGCTGCCCGCGCCGGCGTCGGCGGAGGTGAAGGAGGCGGTTGCGATCTCGATGCGCAATCCTTCCTCCGGCGTCGCTGCGGCGCCGAGCGCCACGATGCGCTCGAGGAGGGTCGCGACGCCCGCGGGCAGGGTCTGCGGCAGCAGCAGCCAGCAGCACGCATCGTCATCGCGCATGAAGAGGTCGGTGGTGCGGATCAAGGTCCGCAGGCGCTGCGCCAGCGCATCGAACATCTGTGCGACGCGATGGCGCGGGAGGCGGGAAGCGAGCAGGTGAACGTTGGCGAACTTCAGGCACACCAGGCCGAACTGCACTTCCTCGTGCCGGCGGGAGAGGTCGAGCAGCCACTCGAGCGTGCGGCTGAAGTACTCGGGGTGTGCATGGCTGAACTCGTCGAGGAGCTTGAAGAGGTCGCCCACCTGGCCGGTGCGGGCGGCGAGCTCGCCGGCCGCCGACAGGCGCAGCCCGTAGTAGTTGCGCTCGGCGAGCGCGTCGGTGCCGCAGGTCTTGCGGCACTGAAGGCAGCGAGCCTTCACGTTGGGCTCCGTGAAGCGTCCCGAGCAGTCCTTGCACACGAAGGTTTCCAGAGCTCGGTCGTAGTCGACGCCGATGTGGCGCAGCCGCACCGCGCATTTCGGGCAGGTGAGCCCCTCGTTGGTCAGGTACTCCTCCTGAGTCCCGACGTGGCCGCAGGAGTAGCAATGGAGGAAATTCTGCTCGGCGGTGTCGATGCTGCCGCATTGCGGGCAGGTCTCGATGAAGAGCAGCTGGCCCGCGGAGCACGACGGGCAGGTGTGCACCCGCTCGACGAGGCCCGCGGTCTCGAGCAACCCGCGGCGACGCAACCGCTCGAGCATGAGGAAGCTATCCTCCCCGGGACGGCCCAACGCATCCGCCAGCGGGTACCGGTAGATCCTCTCGTCGCGCCAGTCGGCAACCGGTGTGAGAACCCGTTCGGGGCGCAGGTAGAGGAACGCGAGCAGCCGCTCGTCCCCCTCGGCCGTCTCCCGCCGGCTGAGGGATGGGGCGCGGGCGGCAATGGCCGCGGCCTCCGGGGCTGCCACCTCCGGGGTCGAGGCGACACCGTCGCTGAGCACATCGACCGCTTCCCCGAATGACCGGTTGAGGAAGATGGGCAGCAGGGCCAGCCGTGGAGCGCGCCGCAGGCTTTCCAGCCAGCTCGCGGCCTGCCGGGCATCGCCCGGGGTCAGGAGCAGCGCATCGGCAGCGAAAGCGGCCGCCAGGAGCTCTCGCACTTCGGCGTAATGGGGGCCTTCAGTCCAATGATCGGGCGCAACCGCGCCGCCGGACTCGGCGGATGCGCGCTTCGCGACCAGCGTCGAGATCGCCGGCAAGACGCGCAGTCTTACGCTCGTGGATGCGGTAGGCATGATCAGGCAACGTGCACTCTAATGGCATTGTTATTGTCAAACGCGCACCCCGGGCGGTGCACGGAAGCCGTCACGGTTCTTGAGCCTTACGGCCCCGGCTACGCGCGGCGGACGCGCTAAATCCCAACGGCGTCACGCTTTGTTGGCACGGGGATCCGACACCCAGGTCCGGGGCGATCCACGGGGCGCCGGGGGCAGGCCGTCAATGACGGTGACCGCAGGGGTGTATCAGCCAGCGGCGGGCACCGCCCGCCGGGCGCTGTCAGCTCGCCGTTGCAGGATCGGCGCCGTGCGGCGAGTGCGGATGGATTTCCAGCGCCACCGCCAACCCAAGTCGGCCGAGCAGGCCGAGGGTCTCAGGTGTCAGGTCCAGTCGGAAGTTGTCGCGGACGAACAGACTGACGTGAAGCTCGGCTATGCCGCCGTCGGTGCTGAGCCGCTCCAGAAATGCGTGTGATCTGCGCAAGTGAGCGAGCGTCTGCAGCAGCACGCTCTCCACCGAAAGCCGGCCGGAAGACAGTTCCGGGCCCGGCATCAGTCGGCCCATCCAGTAACTCTCCCGATAGGCGCCCTCGCGTGCCTCACCCGCAGGGCTGCGCCGCGGATCGCCGGCTTTCCAGGTGTGTTGCGGTTCGAAGCCGAGCGTCTGCGTGATCGTGCTCGGCTCGATGCTGGGGTGGCGGATGCGAAGCGAAATGGTGAATTCGTATTCGCTCATGGGACTGCCCGTCGGATTTCAGGAGCGCGCCGCCGAGGCTCTCCGCGCCTGTATCGGGTCGGGCGGGACCTGGACCCCGACCAGGACACCGCTCCCGGCCGCAGTGCGCGGCCGGGAGCGGTGTGGATGGACCTTCGGGTATCAGTAGCGGCGCGGCCCGCCGCGGTTGCCGCCGCCCGACCGCTCGCGATCCTGCGCTTCGTTGACTTTGAGGGGCCGACCGTCGAAGTCGGTGCCGTTCAGCGCCTGCATGGCGCGCGAGGCGTCGGCATTCGACATCTCCACGAAGCCGAAGCCGCGCGGGCGACCCGTGTCGCGATCGGTGATCAGGGAGACCTTCTCGACCGTTCCGTGTTTGGAAAACAGGGCGCGGACGGCCTCGTCGGTCGCGGTGAAGGGGAGATTTCCGACATATAGTTTGGTCATTTGCAGAGTACTCACGAGAGAATAGAAAAACACCGGCAGGTAAGTCCTGCCTCCTGGTTCGTCAAGCTTTACGAGGGTGAGAGATTGACCGGATGGAGCGTCGGTGACGCGCGCAGGCCAAGGCAGACAAGCCGCAAGTTACGAGCCGGCGGGCAGATTACAGGTTTTCCGGCTGCGCCGCCATCTTCGCGCCGCTCATGCCGGGAATGTGCGCAGGCGCGAGCGCATCAGGCGCGCCGTCGCTGCCTGCGCGAGCATTGCGCTCCTCAGGGGTAAGGCGCAAGGTAAGGCATCCGCGAGGAGTGCCCATGGACCACGCCGCAGCGACGCTCGCCATCCGTTGGCGACTGAGGCAGCGAATTCTGCCGCACGGTGAGTTGTGGCGCCGCCTGGGCGAATACACCGGCGGGGGTTCGTGCGGTGGGTGTGGCGAGCGCATTACCTCGGCGCAAGCGTCATACGACGTGGACTTTACGCCGGGCGTGATTCCGCAGTCGATCCGCTTTCATCGCGAGTGTTTCGAGATCTGGCAGTGTGAATGCCAGAGTGCGTTGCCGTCCTAGCCGGCGTGTTCGGTGTCACTGTGATACGTCGCCGTGACCGTGTAGAGCAGATGCAGCTGACAGGGTCGCTTTGAGGCGTAATCGCGCACCCGCAGGCCGGAGCACTCCAGTACCCCGGTGGCCTGATGCGCCGGGTCCGCGAGTGCCGCTTTGACGGCACTGGTGAGATCGAACTGTCCGTCGCAGTCGGCATAAGGACAGGGGAACTCGAAGAACGCCCGCGCCGGCGGATGCAGCACGTGCGACTGCAATGTCGGCGTGCTCGAGGTGGTACTTTCGAATTTCAGCTCGAGACGCAGATGCTGGACGGCGGGGAACGCGACGCGCAGTGCCTGCGCGGCCGCCCGGTCGCGACGCAACCGCTCCGTGCGCTCCTGGCGTGCGGCGGCGCTGAAACGTGCCGGGTTCACGTCGCGCTCCCGGTAGTCGGATCGGGCGGAGTGGCGGGCGCTTCCAACTGGCTCGCCTCGGGGTTCTCGCCGCGAGCGCCTGGGCGCGCCGATCGACGTTGCTGCTTCTCCTGCTGGCGCGCCTTGCGGGCCAGCTCCTTCTGTTTTCTTGCCTGATGGTAGTTCGGCTTCGCCACGAGGCTCTCCTGTGTCGCTGAAGTGAAGCCCGGGGCAGGCTCGCGGTCCGACCCACGGGATGGCATGGGCGTGCGCGCCCCTGGGTCGTGGTCGGCGCGCAGCTTGAGCTGCACTCTACTCCAGAATTGGACCATCGGCTCGGCGGGCGCGTTGCGGGCTGGATCATTGCGGTGCCAGGCTCGGCGGTGCGCTGCGCAGCCTTCGGTCGGTACCCCGGCTGCCACGGAGGGGATTGGGGCGCTTATGGCATCATGGCCCGAACGGTCATGGGCGTGAATTCGCAAACCTCGTCCGTCGTCGATCCTGCCGAGTGGGTCGAGTACGCCGCGCGCGCGCACCCACGCCGATTGTTCCTCAGGACCCTGGCGGGTCGACAACTCAGCTACGAGGCGTTGCGCGAGCAGTCCGCGCGTCTCGCGTCCGCACTGATGGGTCGCGGCGTGGCGAGCGGCGATCGGGTCGCGGCGCGAGTGGAAAAGTCTGCGGAAGCGGTGCTGCTGTATGTCGCCTGCCTGCGCCTGGGTGCGGTGTTTGTGCCGATCAACCCCGCCTGCACGCCCAACGAGCTTGATTACCTGCTGTGCGACTCGAGTCCTCGCCTCGCCATCGTGCCGCCGGGCGAGAGAGACATGCTCGGCCCGCTGGCAGATCGCGCCGGCATTCAGTGCCTCGAGACGCTCGGAGCGGACGGGGAGGGCTCTCTGTGGGAGCTCGCACGCCTCTGCAACCCCGACCGCAAGGCGCTGGGGCCTCATGACCCAGGTGCGCCGGCGGCGATCGTGTACACCTCCGGAACCACGGGTCGGTCAAAAGGGGCGATCCTGACGCGTGTGAATCTCGCGTCCAACGCGACGGCGTTGGCCGCGGCCTGGCGTTTCACCGGCCAGGACGTGTTGATGCACAGCTTGCCGCTGTTTCACGTTCACGGACTGTGTGCGGCGATCAACACCGTGCTGGCCTCGGCTGCAGGCATCCTGCTGCTGCCAAAATTCGAAGTCCGCTCGGCACTGCAACACCTGGCCCACGTCACGGTCTTCATGGGTGTGCCGACCCACTACACGCGCCTGCTGCAGGACGAGGGGCTGAATCGCGAGGCGACCGCGCACATGCGGCTGTTCGTCTCGGGATCGGCGCCTTTGCCGATCGAGACCCACCAGGAATTCCTGCGGCGCACCGACCAGGTGATTCTCGAACGCTACGGAATGACCGAGACGCTGATCAACGCCTCGAATCCCTACGACGGTCCGCGGGTTCCGGGCTCGGTCGGGCCGGCTCTGCCGGGGATCGCGATCCGCGTGACCAACCGGGACAGCGGCACCGTGGAGCCCGAGCCGGATGTGATCGGTACACTCGAGATCGCGGGACCGAACGTCTTTGCCGGTTACTGGAGAGATCCCGATAGGACCAGCGCCGAGTTCACCGCCGACGGCTGGTTCAAGACGGGAGATCTGGGCCGCATCGATCGCGATGGCTACGTACACATCGCGGGTCGGGTCAAGGATCTCGTCATCAGCGCCGGCTGCAATGTCTATCCCAGGGAAGTCGAGTCGGAGCTGGAGGCGCTGGCGGGCGTCGCGGAGAGTGCCGTCTTCGGCGCTCCGCATCCGGATTTCGGCGAGGGGGTCACTGCTGTCATCGTGCCCGAGGCCGGAGCCGTGCTGTCGGAAGCGCAGGTCATCGAGTCCCTCAGCACGCGCCTGGCTCGCTACAAGGTCCCGAAACGCGTACTGCTGGTCGCGGAGCTGCCCAGAAATGCGATGGGCAAGGTGCAGAAGGATGCGTTGCGTGCCACGTACGCCTGCCTCTATCGTGGCTCCTGATCCTGGCGCACCATATCCCGCCTGAACGGGTCCGCGGGCCGCTCGCCCAGTCGAGGAGACGGACCATGTGCGATGACGACTCGCTCGAGGACATGATCCAATATCAGCTCAGGTCGGCCCGGCTGTCGCGGCGACAGTTTGGAGCGCTGAGCCTCGGCGCCGGCGCGAGCTCGCTTCTGCCACCGCTCGCAGGCGCCGCGGGCGAGGTGCAGGAATCGGAGGTCGACATCAAAACCCCCGACGGCACCGCGGATGCTCACTTCGTACATCCTTCCCGCGGCGCCCACCCGGCCGTGTTGATGTGGCCGGATATCTACGGCTTGCGTCTGGCCTTCAGGCAGATGGGCAAGAGACTGGCCGAATCAGGCTACGCGGTCCTGGTCGTCAACCCGTTCTACCGGACGAAGCGGGCACCCACCGCTCCCGAGCACGCCGATTTCGAGGATCCTGCCACCCGCGCGGCGCTCATGGCGCTGGCCGGCTCGCTGACGGCGCAGACCGCCGTGACGGACGCGAAGGCTTTCGTTGCCTGGCTGGACGGCCAGCCCTCGGTCGACCGCAGGCGCAAGATGGGCACGTGCGGTTACTGCATGAGCGGACCCTTCACGATGCGTGCAGCGGCAGCGCTTCCTGATCGCATCGGTGCCGGCGCCTCCTTTCACGGCGGCAGTCTGGTGACTGACACACCGGACAGCCCACACCTGCTGGTACCGAAGATGAAGGCACGGTATCTCTTCGCCATCGCCGAGAGCGACGACCAGCGTCAGCCTGAGGCGAAGAATGTGCTGCGTGAGGCATTCGCCACGGCGAAGCTGCCCGCCGAGATCGAGGTGTACGCCGGTACCATTCACGGCTGGTGCCCGACCGACTCGCGCGTCTATAACCACGATCAGGCGGAAAAAGCCTGGAGCCGGATGCTGGCGCTGTTCAAAGCGGCGCTGGCGTAGCCGCGTTGGCAGCCACCGCAGGCAGGCCATCCACCAGCCCGATCAGCGACTCCAGTCCTTCCCGGTTGGCGTCGCTGAGAGCCTGTACATACCAGTGGAGCTCCTGCCCGAGCTGCTGACTCAGCTCGCGCGCCGCGGCATCCAGCGCCGCCGCGGCATCCAGCGCCGCCGCGGCGCTCATCGGGGAACACTCAGCTGCGCGCGAGCCGCTCTCGCCACGATTCAGGCGCGCATGCACATACGCCCGGTAGGAGGCCGACGCGAATTTCCCGAGGTCCGCGATGAGGCGCCCGTCCTCGGCATCGAAGTGCTGCGTGGCATCGTGCGTCACGACCCAGATCGTTCCGACCGTTCGAGCGCCCGAGCTGAAAGGAATCAGCAGCGCCTCGAAGATCTTCGGGCCCAGGTCCGCCAGGTATCTGTAGTGCAGTTCCGGGTCGGACATCAACTGCAGGGAGTTGCTCTCGACCACCATTGCGCAGGGGCTGAAGTCGCGAGGCGTCGTGCCCCAGAGGTGCTCAGCCATCTCGCCGCTCACCGCGTGCGCGCGGAACAGCGCTTCGCCGCGGTGTTCATCGATGAGGCTCACGCCAGCGGAGCCGCCCCGGCACAGTCTCATGACCGCATCGGCCAGACGCTCCAGAATGCCTGCGGGCGATCGGACCAGGTGCCGGGCGAGCTCGACCAGGACCTCGCTCTCCGCCTGGTACTGCGGCGCGCGGCACGAGCGCCACGCCAATTCGGCGGTCGAAACGACCACCTCGAGCGGCACCAGGGGCGCGGGCGGCTCGCCGGGCTGAGCCGAACGCCGGGTCATGAGCTCTGACATGAGCGAAATCCTCGAAGACTGAGCGAGCCGCGGAGCGGCAGGCTTCGTTGGCGCGCAACTGGGGGATGCAGCGAGGATTATATGCCTGCGGGCGGCCGAGCACGCGGGGGCGCGGGCGCCGTGCTATAATTGCACAGGCAAAGTTCACGCATCACTCCTTGTGCGGCACTCAGCCACAATGGGCACTGATCGCAGCATCATGGCTCGGCACGCCGTGCGTGTTCGTCACGCGCCCACATGACACCCGAAAGCTCCAAGTCCGCTCAGCCCGGCGAATCAGCCTCCGAACCCCCGGAGGTTCCCGCCGCGCCGGATGATTTCGTCGAGCAGGCTCTGCTGCCCTTCCCGGTGGTGGGCATCGGCGCATCGGCCGGGGGAGTCGAAGCCCTCAACGCGTTCTTCGACGGACTGCCGCGGGAAAGCGCCATGGCGTTCGTGGTCGTTCAGCATCTGCCCCCCGAGCGCGAGAGCCTGATGGCGGAGATCCTCGCGCGTCACACGCACCTGCCGGTGCTGCAGGTGACGGGCGGGCTGGCGCTGCAGGCGGGCCACGTCTACGTCACCCGCCCCGGCTTCACGGTGACTCTCGAGCGCGGCGTTTTCAAGCTCGGCGAGCCCGTCGAGAAGCGCGGCCATCGCCGTCCGGTCGACGACTTCTTCCGCTCCCTGGCCGACATGCAGCAGGAGAAGGCGATCGCCGTCGTGCTCTCCGGGATGGGCACGAACGGTACCGCGGGTGCCCGGGCGATCAAGGCCGCCGGTGGTCTGTGCTTCGCGCAGTCGCCCGAGAGCGCCGAATTTCCCGCGATGCCCACGAGCCTGATCCACGCCGGCTACGCGGATCAGGTACTGCCGCCCGGGGACATCGGGCGGGCCATCGTTCAATACCTGAAGTATTCGAGCTTCGACGCCCAAGGCTCGGCGGCGGCGCGCGGGCAGGAGATCCTGCAGCGCGAGCGCCAGCACCTGAGCGAGATTCTCGCGATCCTGCGAACGCACACGGGTCACGATTTCGGCGGCTACAAGAAAGGTACCGTGCTGCGCCGTCTGCAGCGGCGCATGGGACTCGCGTCGCTGTTCACGCTGGCTGACTACGCGGCGCGCCTGCACGACAGCGCGGACGAGGTGGGCGCGCTGGCCAACGACCTGATGATCAACGTCACCGGTTTCTTTCGCGATCTGCAGGCGTGGGAGGCGCTGCGCGAGCAGGTGGTACGGCCGCTCGTGACCGGGTGGCAAAGCAATATACCGATTCGCGCCTGGGTGTCGGCGTGCTCGAGCGGCGAGGAGGCCTACTCGCTCGCCATGCTGCTCGCCGAGGAAATCCTGCGCTCCGGCAAGAGCATCGAGGTGAAGATCTTCGCCACCGATGCGGCCGTCAGGGCGCTCGATCTGGCGCGCGCGGGCGTGTACCCGGGAGGCATCGAGGGGGATCTGTCACTCGAGCGCCTCGACCGCTTCTTCGAGAAGGAGGAGCACGTGTACCGGATCCGCAAGCCGATCCGCGACATGGTGGTGTTCGCTCCGCAGAACGTGTTGCGCGACCCGCCGTTCTCACACGTCGATATCTGCACCTGCCGCAATCTGCTCATTTATCTCGAGCCCGACGTCCAGGAGCGCGTGCTGGCGCTGCTGCATTTCGCGCTCAAGCATGGTGGCACGCTGTTCCTCGGCAGTGCGGAGACGCCGGGCTCGCTGAAGGGCGTGTTCGAGGCGGTCAGCCTCAAGCATCGCATTTACCGCCGCATCGGCCCGCACGGCCATCGCCATCCGGAGCTTCCCGCAATAGCCGCGCGCATGATCGCCGCGGCGCCGCGGCTGGCACCGTACGGCCCGCGCCCGGCAACGTCCTTTGCCGTGCAACAGGCGCTGTTCGAGCAGTTCGGGCCGCCCACGGTGGTGGTGGATGCGGAGGATCGCATCGTCTATTTCCATGGTGACACCACGCCCTTTCTGATTCAGCCACTCGGCGAACCGACGCGCGCTCTGTTCGAGGTGCTGCACCTCGGCATCCGCTCCGCGATACGAAACGCTGTGAGTCAGGCGCGTGCCGGCGGCGGACGTGTCGTGATCGAGGCGGCCGACATGCAAAACGGCGCCGGTGTGCCACAGGTTCGCATTACGGTCGCACCGCTGGTGGCGGCGGGTGGCCCGGGATACCTCCGGGTGAGCTTCCAGCCCGAAGGCTCGCGCGCACCCGCCGCTGCGCCGGGCTCGGCCGTGCGCACGTTGCCAGCGGAGGGCGTGCCGAAAGATTCCGCGAACGACGCGCTGCTGCAGGAGGAGCTGCGCATCGCGCGCCGCGAGCTGCAAAGCACCGTCGAGGCGTTCGAGTCCAGCAACGAGGAGCTGAAGGCTTCCAACGAGGAAGTCATCTCGATCAACGAGGAGCTGCAAAGCACCAACGAGGAGCTGGAGACCAGCAAGGAAGAGCTCCAGTCGATGAACGAGGAGCTGATCACCGTCAATGGACAGCTGCAGTCGAAGATCGCTGAGCTCGAGGCCGCCAATAATGACCTGTCCAACCTGTGGAGCAGCACCAATATCGGGGTCGTCTTTCTGGATCTGCAGCTGCAGGTACGGCGCTTCACACCGGCGATGAACGAGCTGATCGCGCTGCGACCGTCGGACATCGGGCGACCGATCGATCACTTCCAGCCCAAATTCAGCGACGGCGATCTCGCCGAGGAAGCGCGCCTGGTGCTCGCGACCCTGATCCCCTCGGAAGCCGAAACACGCACTCATGGCGGCGCCTGGTACCTGCGGCGTACGATCCCTTATCGCACCGCCGACAATCGCATCGACGGCATTGTCATCACCTTCGTGGACATCACGGCGCGCAAGCGCGCGGAGCAGGCCATCGATGCCGTCCAGGCGCGTCTGCAGGCAACCATCGACCAGATGCCGGCCGCCATCCTGATGGTGGAGGCTCCGACCGGCACGGTCATCTACGGCAACCAACGCGCCGCGACACTCTTCGGCCTGCCCTTCCCGCTGCCGCTGCTCGGCGCGCCATGGAGCTCGGCGTCGATCGCCTTCAAGGGCCTGGATCCGAACGGCCGGGTGTATGAGGCGCAGGAGTGGCCCCTGGCGCGCACGCTCGCCTCGGGCGCGACGGTCAGCGACGAGGAATTCGATTTTCTGCGTGCGGACGGCACGCGAGGTTCGCTGTCGGTCAGCTCGGCGCCGATCAGCGATCGCACGGGCGAAATCGTCGCCGCGGTCGCGACGTTCTGGGACATCAGCGACCGCAAACGCATGGAAGCGACCCTGCGCGAAAGCGAGCAGCGCTTCAGGCTGCTGCTGGAGAACACGGCCGACTACGCGATTTTCATGATCGACGACCAGGGCCGCATCAGCACCTGGAACAGCGGGGCGGAGCGCCTGCTCGGCTGGAGCGAGAGCGAAGTCGTCGGCCGTCCCGCAGCGATGCTTTACACCCCCGAGGATCGCACGCTGGGAGTGCCCGAGCGGCAGTTGCGCGTGGCGCTCGAGGGCGGCAAGGCGAGCGAGGAGCGCGCCTACATGAGAAAGGACGCCAGCCGCTTCTGGGCGAGCGGCACACTGACGGCGATTCGCGACTCAAGCGGTGCCGTTCCGGGCTTTGCGTGTGTCATGCGTGATCACACCGAGCTCAGGCAGGCGCGGGAGCACCTGCACCAGGCATTGCGGGCGTCCGAAGAATTGCGCCTGAGCGCAGAGCGTGCCAACCGCGCCAAGGACGATTTCATCTCGACGGTCAGCCACGAGCTGCGTACCCCGCTCAACACCATCCGTCTGTGGTCGGGGCTGTTCCTGGGCGGCAAGGTGACCGCGGAGAACCTCGATTCGGGTTTTCAGACGATCGATCGCGCGGCCAGGGCCCAGCAGGCGCTCATCGACGATCTGCTGGACACCTCGAGGATGGCCTCAGGGAAGCTGCGTCTGGCGTTGCGCGAGACCCGGCTTGCAGAGGTCGTGCAGGGCGCGATTGACGCCGTGCTGCCCAACGCGGCCTCCCGCAGCATCAGGCTGGAATCGCGGCTCAGTGACGAAGTGGGCGTGGTGCGCGCCGATCCGGATCGGATTCAGCAGGTGGTCTTGAATCTGTTGAGCAATGCCGTGAAGTTCACCCCTTCGGGCGGAGCCATCGAGGTCGAGTTGTCCCGGGACGGCGGCGCCGTGCAGTTCGTCGTTCGCGACAACGGCATAGGTATTCGTCCCGACTTCCTGCCGCTGGTGTTCGATCGCTTCAAGCAGGCTGAAGCGGTGACCAGCCGACAGCATACGGGGCTGGGCCTGGGATTGGCCATCGCCCGGGAGCTGGTGGAGCTGCACGGCGGCTCGATCAGCGCGCACAGCGAGGGGGAGGGACGCGGCTCGGCCTTTACCGTGCGATTGCCGCTCGCGCGACGCCAGGAATTGCCGGTTGCGGACGGCGACGCCGCGGCCGGCGGGGACGCGAAGCTCGCGGGGATGCAGGTGCTCATCGTCGAGGATGAATCGGCAGCGGCGGAGGCGATGTGGCAGTTCCTCGAGGCGGCCGGAGCGCGTGTGCGCATCGCGACCTCGGCGGCCACGGCAAGAGAGGCGCTGGCGTTGCTCCGTCCGAATGTGGTGGTCTGCGATATCGGACTTCCCGGCGAGGATGGCTATCAGCTGCTGGCCAGCATTCGCAAACGTGAGGGCGAAGGGCATACGCCACGCGTGGGCGCGGTGGCAGTCACGGCGTTCGCCCGCGACGATGATCGCCGGCACGCGCTCGAGGCGGGCTTCGATGAGCACGTACCGAAGCCCGTTGATCCCGGGCAGCTCATCGACGTGCTTACGAAGGTCGTGGGCGCCCCGGTGAGCAGCGCCAGAACGTTGCGCGACTGATCGGCGGCTCAGGGGCGCTGGCTCAGGACCTCTGCGATGGGGGCGGCGGCGGCCGGTACCGCCTGCCGGTAGTCCTTGCCCAGCAGCGCCGCCACGGTTGCCGCAATCTGGGCCTGGCTGACCGGTGCGGTGTGAGTGCGCTCGCCGAGCGGTGGAGTGTCCGGGCCCAGCACCGCGATCCAGATGTTTTCCGAGCCTGGCTGCCCGACGCCGTGCTCCTTCCAATCGATCGGCCCGCTGCCGCGGCCATGATCGGTCGTGATGATGAAGGTAGTCCGATCGCGATACGCCGGCAGGCCCTGCAGGGTGTGCCAAAGCTCCTCGACGAACCGATCGAACAGGTGCGCGCTGTGCAGCACCAGGTCGTAGCGACCCGCGTGCGCCCAGTTGTCGGTCTCGCCGTAGCCGACGAACAATACCCTTGGTGGGTGTTCGCGCAACGAGTCGAGCAACGGGACCTGCAGGAACGCGTTGTAGACATCCCCGTCGTCCAGCCTGGTCGTGGACCGGTAGAGTTGGTTCAGCAGCTCCTGCCGCGGGGTGAGTTGGCCGCGATAGGGCAGGTCCCATCCGACCTGCAGCGGCAGACCGCTGCGGCGAACGTTGAAGATATCCTTGAACGTCTCCCAGGTTGCGTACACGCTCACGCGCCCGTGCAGCTCCGCCAGACCGTTCAGCCATTCGAACACCGTGGGGTTGGGATTCGGGCCGAACCGGTTGGAGTCGATGCGCGGATCGGGGTGGCCGGTCAGCATTTCATTGTATCCGGGGTAGGAGAAGGCCAAGCCGTTGGTGACGCGGGCGATGCTGCCTTTGGCCTGGTTGCCGAAGACCTGGCCGCGCGCGGCGACGGTCGTCCACAGGAACGGAAACAGCGCCTGGCGGCGCTCATCCGGGTCGGCGCGCCAGAATTCGCGGCGCAGGTCCTGTTCCTTGTCCCAGATGCCGCCGTTTTTCTCGTTCAACAGCGTGGGGTCGGCGCCGGTGAAAATCTCCTGCCAGCGAAGGCCGTCGCTCACGATGAGCACGACGTTGCGCGTCTTCGGCG
>Ga0209805_1000408_pt1 | contig 26225 bp, 21 predicted proteins | sample GraSoiAngelo_148_FD_185905 | JGI IMG/M metagenome (GOLD analysis project Ga0209805, IMG submission 185905) | Grasslands soil microbial communities from the Angelo Coastal Reserve, California, USA - 14_1009_09_20cm (SPAdes) (version 2) | ecosystem: Environmental > Terrestrial > Soil > Grasslands ...
GACGGCGTTCCAATTTTTTCGCTTTTTCGCGATAGCCTCCCGACCGTGCATGTGCGCGGCTTTCGCGGCATCCTGAACTCGACTACCAATCTGATTTTGACGGGCATGGAGGAGGGACTCAGCTTTGAGGAGTCGTTGAAAAAGGCGCAAGATGTGGGCGTTGCGGAAACCGATCCGAGCGACGACATCGACGGCTGGGATGGGGCGGTAAAAGTGGCGGCGCTCGTGTGCGTGGTCATGCGCATGCCCCTGAAGCTAGATCAAATTCAACGCGAGGGAATCCGTGGGCTAAGTGGCGAGACAGTGCGAGCGGCTAGACGAGCGGGAACTCCTTACAAGTTGGTTTGCCGGGCTGCTTCGTCGGGCAACGCCATTCAGGCGAGCGTGCGTCCCGAGCAAGTTCCGCTTAGCGATCCCCTCGCCCATGTGACTGGCAGTTCTTCGGTAGTGTATTTTGAAACCGATACGTTTCCCGGCTTGGCCATTACCGAGGACAATCCCGGGCTGGAGGCCACCGCATACGGAATGCTCGCCGACTTCATAAGAGCTGTGAGCAAATAGGGACCTCATGTTAAGCGCAGAGCAGGACGTCACCACTACTTTCGACATCGCATGGGTTAGGGCGCAGTTCCCTTCACTCTCGCAAACCGTTAACGGTCATCCCGCGGTTTTCTTCGATGGCCCGGGCGGCACGCAGGTTCCGCAGCGGGTCATTGACGCAATCAGCAATTACTTGAAACAGTCGAATGCCAACACCGGGGGCGCATACGCGACCAGCCGCGGCACCGACGCAATGATTGCCGAAGCCCGCGCGGCGATGGCTGACTTCCTTGGGTGCGACGCTGATGAGATCGTTTTCGGACCCAACATGACGACGTTAACTTTTGCACTGAGTCGCGCGATTGGACGTCAACTCGGGCCCGACCATGAAATTGTCGTCACTCATTTGGATCACGATGCCAATATCTCGCCGTGGCGCGCTCTGGAGGAGCGCGGGGCAAATCTCCGGTTCGTCGAGATCAACGAGGCGGACTGCACGCTGGATATGGCCGACATGGCGCGCAAGATCACCGGCCATACCCGTCTGGTCGCCGCAGGATATGCCTCGAATGCCGTCGGCACCATCAACAACGTAAGAGAGATGGTGAGGCTGGCGCACGAGGCAGGCGCGATGGCCTTCATCGATGCAGTGCACTATGCGCCGCACGGTCCGATGGATGTGCGTGAACTCGATTGCGATTTCCTGGTGTGCTCGACCTATAAGTTCTTCGGCCCGCACATGGGTGTGCTTTACGGGAAACGCGAGCACCTGAAGAGACTTTATCCTTACAAGGTGCGCGCCAATACCGACTCCATCCCCAATCGCTGGGAGTGGGGCACGCTCAACCACGAGTGCATTGCCGGAATTACCGCTTGTGTCGAGTATCTGGCAGATTTAGGACGCCGGGCAAAACCTCCCGTCACCGGTCGCCGAGCCGCATTGCGGGCAGCCTACCAAGCCATCCAGCCTTATGAACGATCGCTCACCGAGCGCATGGTCCGCGGACTGCTGCAAATTCCCGGGCTGAAGCTCTACAGCATCTCCGATCCAAAGCTGTTTGCACAGCGCGCTCCAACGGTTGCCGTTCGCATCGAAGGACACACTCCGCTTGAATTAGCTACGAGGTTGGGCGAGCGCGGCTTCTTCACCTGGGATGGCAATTATTACGCCTTGAATCTCACCGAGCGGCTGGGCGTGGAGAAGAGCGGTGGCTTCTTGCGGATCGGCCTGGTGCATTACAACACCGCGGAGGAAGTGGACCGTTTTCTTATGGCGCTGGGGGAATTCGTGAGAGGTTGATCGAGTCAGGTCTGATTAAGGTTGTCAATTTTGCCTAGGGAAGTGCGCCGAAGCGCAGCAACGGTCGGTTTCCTTGGCATAGGCCCATGTGGTCTCGTTCTCTTCCAAGGATAGTCCTATATATGCTCATCGCTGGAACCATTCGTCAGCAGACGATAAACGTCGCCCAGTCATACTCATCGAAGCATTCAGTTATATTGGCGACCGGCCGATGAGATCCCAGACATTCAACAGGATTTCACGAGTCTCGCGTCTAATTCGGCGCGATTCATACTTGTCTATCATGCTGCTTCCGTCCTGTTTGATCCTGCCCTGATTACGCCCACCTTGCATCCGGGACAGATTGGTTCTCATCCTTTATCCTAGTAGACGCTTTTATGGCCACACGAACTAGCAAAGTCGCGGCGACTGCAGGGGTGCTGGAACCTTCGTCGCAAGATCGAGAACGCATATTGGACGCCTTCCGGAGGTGGGGATATCTCGAAGCCGACCTGGATCCGCTCGGGTTTCTGCAGCCGCAGTCTCACCCGGAACTGCAACTCTCCGGCGAAATTGCTCGCCAGGCCCGAAGCTATTATTGCAGCACGATTGGCGCTGATTTCATGCACATCGCCGACGTCGAACGCCGGCGCTGGATTCAAGAGCGCATGGAAAGCGAACCCAGAGCCGTTGATCAGAAACATGTGCTCGATCTGCTGATTCGCGCCGATCTGTTCGAACAGGTTTTGCAGCAGCGTTATCTGGGGACCAAGCGCTTCTCTCTGGAAGGAGTGACTGCCCTGCTGCCCCTGGTCGACGAAGTACTGGAACAGGCAGGCCAACGCGGAGCCGCGGAGCTGGTTATGGGCATGAGCCACCGTGGCCGGCTCAACGTGATAGTGCATGTCGCTCGGCGTGCGCCGGAGGAAGTCTTTGCGGGTTTTGAAGACGTTGACCCGCGCAGCGTCCTTGGGAGCGGCGATGTTAAGTACCACATGGGAGCAACTGGGGAATACGTCACGCGCACTGGCGCCAAGATCCGCATCCACCTCGTATCCAATCCCAGCCACCTGGAGGCGGTAGATCCGGTTACTGTGGGCCGCACTCGCGCCAAACAGGATCGCTGGGGAGACGGTGGCCAGAGAAAATTCCTGCCTCTGCTGGTACACGGCGATGGCGCTTTTGCCGGCCAGGGCGTTTGGGCGGAGACTCTGAATTACGCCGACTTGAAGGGCTATACCGTCGCTGGCACCATTCATGTCATCGTCAACAACCTGATCGGCTTCACCACCGTTCCCACCGAACTGCACTCGGCGCGCTTCGCTTCTGATATCGCGAAGCGGCAGGCCGTTCCCATTTTTCATGTTAACGGTGAGGATGTGGACGCGGTGGTACGCGTGGCGCGTATTGCACTGGAGTATCGCTACACGTTTGGAAACGATGTTGTCATCGATCTCATTGGCTATCGCCGCCACGGGCACAGCGAGGTAGACGACCCCACCATAACTCAGCCGTTATTGTATAAAGCCATCAAGGAACACCCGCCGCTCTGGCAGATTTACGGCGAAGACATGCAGGCACACGACACAGAAGCGCGAGTGGGAAACGTACGCGCGGAGTTTGAAGCCGCCCAGAAAACAGCTGGCACGCTCACGAAAAAGCCCTCGCTTCGCCAACTACCCAGTTACTGGGATCACTACAAAGGCGGTCGCCATAAGCCGGAATATGACGTCCAGACCGGGGTTCCGCTTGAGGAACTCCGCGCCGTCACAGAGCCTTTGACGAATTATCCGGCCGGCTTCCACATTCATCCCAAGGTGAAGAAGTTGCTCGAACAACGCGCCGGAATGGGCACGGGAAAGCATCCTGTCGACTACGGCATGGCGGAAGCCCTGGCCTTTGCCACGCTTGCCAAGGAAGGCATTCCCATTCGTTTCAGTGGCCAGGATAGCCTGCGCGGTACTTTTAACCAGCGTCACTCTGTGCTGGTGGATGTCGAGAACGAGGAGGAGTATGTGCCTTTGGAGCATGTTGCTCCCAACCAGGCACGCTGCCAGATTTACAACTCCACGCTTTCCGAAGCTGGTGTGCTCGGTTTTGAATACGGCTACAGCCGCGATTATCCCGAGGCGCTGGTGCTTTGGGAGGCGCAGTTTGGCGACTTCGCCAACGTCGCTCAGGCCATCATCGATCAGTTTGTCAGTGCCGGGGAAGACAAATGGGGCCTGCTTTCCGGGCACTGACAGCTGCTTCCTCACGGCTACGAAGGCCAGGGACCGGAACACTCCAGCGCCCGTATCGAGCGCTTCCTGCAACTGGCGGCCCGCGACAATTTCCAAGTCTGCCAGCCTTCGACCGCCGCACAGTATTTTCACCTGTTGCGGCGCCAGGCATTGCGACGGTGGCGAAAGCCGCTGGTCGTCTTCACTCCCAAGAGCATGTTGCGCCATCCGGATGCCTCTTCGCCGATTAAGGACTTCACCCGCGAGCGCTTCTTGAACGTCATGCCCGATGATGAGGTCAAGAACGCTCGGCGGATCTTGCTCTGCAGCGGCAAAATAGGCCACGAACTCCGCACGGAACGTAAGAAACGGAAGGAGGATTCGACTGCGATTGTGTTTATCGAGCAGCTCTATCCTTTCCCCGAAGCAGAGCTGGCGGCAGAACTGGAAAGACAAGCTGCTGCCCGCGACATTGTCTGGGTGCAAGAAGAGCCGGCCAACATGGGAGCGCTTTCCTATATGCTGCCCCGTCTGCGGCGAGTCGCAGGGGAGCGGCCGGTGCTCTCCGTGAAACGCTCCGCCAGCGCCAGCCCGGCTACCGGTTCGGCCAAAGCCCACGAGGTCGAACAGAAGACGCTCATAGCGCTGGCATTCTCGAGCAAAACCTAGGTCCCGTGTGGGCTCGGGTCTCTGACCGGTGCCTCCACACCGCCGCTCTTCTCCCGGAATTTTCAAGCAAGTGATACCCTAGCTTTCCGCTTTCACAGCCAATGGAGCACCAGATCCAGAACAGACAGGCGGTTCGCATCGCGATCGACACCGGCGGTACCTTCACCGATTGTGTTTGGACCGAGCGTGGCCGGGTGCGCCTGCTGAAAGTGTTCTCGACGCCAGCCGACCCTTCGCAGGCAATTCTGGAGGCGCTCAAGAAAATTGGCATTCCCGGCTCGCTGGTCCTGCTGCATGGCACAACGGTTGGCACCAACACTCTGCTTCAACGTAAAGGCGCGCGCGTCGCCCTGCTGACCACCAAGGGGTTCGAAGATGTGATTGAGATCGGCCGCCAGGCCCGGCCCAAACTCTATGACTTCTTCTTTGATCGCGTCGAGCCTCTGGTTTCTGCCGAAATGCGTTTTGGGGTTGAGGAACGAACCGATTGTGAGGGCAAGATTCTGCAAGAGCTTTCCGTGCCTGAATTGAAGAACCTGGCGAACCGCGTCTGGACAGCGCGTCCAGAGGCAATTGCCGTCTCCCTGGTCTTTTCTTTTGCCAATGCGCAAAATGAAAAAGCCGTCGCCGCTACCATGGAAAGCTTGGGCGTGCCGCTCTCAGTCTCACATGTGATTCTTTCCGAATTTCGCGAATATGAGCGCACCAGCACGGTGGTTGTGAATGCGTACTTGCAACCCATCATGCAACGCTATCTGGAGAATCTCGAAAGCCGCGCACAGCAAGCATGGAGTTCGGGACACAAGAACTCGCGCACAGGCGTCTTCGTCATGCAATCGAGCGGCGGCATCACCGCCGTAAGCTCGGCGGCAGGAGAACCGGTTCGCACGGTTTTATCCGGCCCCGCCGGCGGTGTGGTCGGAGCTGCCACGACCGCGAGACAAAGCGGGTACGAACGGATTATCTCATTCGATATGGGCGGAACGTCCACCGATGTTTCCCTTGTGGATCGCGAGGCGAGAGCAGGAGGCCAGGGGGAGGTTGCCGGGCTTCCCGTGGGCGTGCCCATGCTCGACATCCACACCGTGGGGGCGGGCGGCGGCTCAATCGCGCGCTTCGACGCCGCGGGCGCGCTGCGGGTTGGTCCGGAGTCCGCTGGTGCCGACCCTGGTCCTATCTGCTACGGCCGCGGCGCCGAGCCAACCGTGACCGACGCGAACCTCCTGCTCGGACGCCTTCAGCCGCACCGATTCCTGGGTGGAGAGTTTACGCTCGATCTCGAACGCACGCGGAAAATCGTCATTGCCTGGCTTAAGGAACGCGGCTCCCAGTTCTCCCTGGAAGAGTTCGCGGCCGGAGTCATTCGCGTCATCAATGCCGCAATGGAGAAGGCAATCCGCGTGGTCTCAATCGAGCGTGGATACGATCCGCGTGAGTTCGCGCTAGTTGCCTTCGGTGGAGCCGGTGGCCTTCACGCCTGCGAACTTGCCGATGTACTCAGTATTCCACGGGTGATCGTGCCCGCCCTTCCTGGCGCGCTCTCGGCCTTCGGCATTCTGGTCAGCGACGTCGTCAAAGATTACTCGCGCACCGTGCTCTGGCGCGTGTCCGAACAGTTGCCCTGGCCTCAATTGGAGAAGGAGTTTTCGAAATTGCGTCGAGCTGCAGAGAGCAAATTTGCGGAAGAGCACTGGAGAGGTGTTGTCCGATACGAGTGCACCATCGACGCTCGCTACCGAGGCCAAGGCTACGAGTTGAACGTGCCGTTCACCCGCGGGGTGCTCGATGCATTTCATCGCCACCACGCCCGTCGCTATGGCTACAGCCACCCGGGACGAGAAGTGGAGTTGGTCACACTGCGATTGCGTGCCACCATGAAGTCCCCTCAAGCGAAACTCGCTGCCGCGCCCCCGTCCTCACATGCAAAGGCTCTAAAGGAAACCACCAAGATCGTGTTTGGTGGAAAGAAGCTCACCACCGCCGTCTACGACCGCAATGAACTGCCGCCGGGGAAGAAATATGCTGGTCCAGCGGTGGTTGCCGAATATAGCGCCACTACTGTGGTGCCGCCGGGCGCGCGGTTTTGGATGGACAAAGTTGGTAATCTGCTGATTGCTGTCAGATAGCGGTTTGAGGAAGCCGGCCAGGGTCTGCACCCGTAATTATCCGTCGCGAGCCTGGGTGCCACGCTCGGATTTGTGGGTCGCAGCTCGACCGAGTGGAATGCGCATTGCCGCGCCGACCAGGGATGGAAAGTTAGCGAGTACGGGTGCCCAGTTCGTTTTCCATCGGAGCGAAGACCTCACCGACGCGAGCAAAACTCTTGAGCAGGAACGCGCGTAGCCACCGCCAGGCGCCGTAACATAACACGGCGCCTCCGGGGTGAGCCCGCCTATTGTGAGCGGTCACGGCATAGAGGACGACAATCTCTGATTCCCGGGCAGCCGCGATCGCAATGCGGGCGCCAGCACACTCAACAGGGCCGCAACTAGTCCGAGTCTTGCACTTGCTTCACGCATTCGTGCCTTAGAGGGTGAAAGACGGAGAATCCGTTGGCCCCACGCCAACGCCGGCCGGCTACTTTATTCCATTTCTTGAGGAAGTTAGACGACCCCGGCATTACCACAGTTTGGAGGTGTCGTCCCTCTGTGACTTTTCCCAACATGCACCTTGACGTGAGCGCCCCCCCGCGCCACAGGTCGCTCCCAGTACAATAAAGGAGTGAAGCCCAACATTTTTGTGGTCGAAGATGACCCGGATATCTCGCGGCTGGTGCGTCATCATCTGGAAGCCGCCGGATTTAGCGTGCGTCTGTTCGGCAGCGGTAACGGTGTCATGGCGGAGGCAGAACGCCATCCCCCGGCGCTGTTTCTCCTGGATATCATGGTGCCCGGCAGCGATGGGCTGGAACTCTGCCGTCGCATCCGGCAGGCATCCTCGCTCGCAATGACCCCAATCATCTTCTTGACCGCAAAGACCGGCGAAGCCGACCGCATCCTGGGGCTGGAGCTGGGTGGCGATGACTATATCCCCAAACCCTTCAGTCCGCGCGAACTCGTAGCCCGCGTGAAAGCGGTATTGCGGCGGTTCGAGCGGCCTTTGTCGCCGACTCCCATTCGCATCGGCGAGATTGAAATTGATCCTGGCGCCATGCTGCTAACCGTGCGCGGCGAAGCGGTGACTACTACGGCAACAGAGTTCCGCCTGCTCGATTATTTCGCCCGCCATGCCGGTCGGGTGTTCACGCGCGACCAGTTGCTCGACTCGGTTTGGCGCGACACGTCCTACGTCACACCTCGCTCGGTGGACGTCTACGTGCGCCGTATTCGCGAGAAAATCGAGCCTGACCCGGAAAACCCGCGCTATCTGAAAACCGTACGCGGCGCAGGCTATCGCTTCGAGGTACCGAAGTGACCAGCCGCATCTTTTTCAAGCTGCTGGCTGCTTTTATCGTGGTGATTGCAGCGGCGACGGCCACGCTTGATTTCTCCATCCGGCGCGCCTGGGAAAAGTCGCTCACAGAAGAGATCCAACGCAATCTGACGCAAAAGGTAGTTATGTTTGCCAACCGGGTGCAAACCGACCGCCAGCATTCCTTGCAGGACATAGCCGCACGGGACGGCAAGGCGGCGGGAGCCCGTGCCACGATCATCGACACCGAAGGCAAGGTGCTGGCTGATTCGGAAGCCGACGCCAGCACCATGGAGAACCACTCGCGTCGTACCGAGTTTGCGGCGGCATTGCACGGCAGCGTCGGTTCAGAAACCCGCCGCAGCCATACCTTAGGCATCCCTTTCCTATACGTTGCTGCCCCCATTCCTGGCGGGGCGGTGCGACTGGCCTATCCACTTTCCGATGTGGCGGCCATGGTGCGGAAGGTTCGCCGAACGCTGCTCTTGTCCTCTGCACTCGCGTTTCTCGTCGCGCTGATCCTGGCAGGTATTGCCGCGCAAACTACCGCTAGTCGCCTGCAAAGAATTGTCGAGTTTGCGGACCGAATAGCCACCGGAGATCTGACCGCGCGGATTGAGGAGACTTCTTCGGACGAAATTGGTCACGTCGCTGCCGCCCTCGACAAAACCGGTCGGCGCCTCGAGCAGAGCTTCGCGGCCCTACAGACCAGCCAGCGCCAACTCGAAACGTTGCTCAACAGCATGCAGGATGCCGTCATTGCGGTCGGGAATGACGGCCGAGTGCAATGGGCCAATCAAGGAATGAACCGCCTGGTCCAACGCTCACGCTTGAATGCGCCTTTGATTGAGACGGTGCGTGACCCGGATTTCGTTACCGCGATGCGGGAAGCCGCTGAGCAGAAGAGCGTCCGTACCGCGCGCGCCGCATCAATCGTTCCGGGGCACGCTTTCGACGTCAAAGCCGCCCCTATGCCCGGTGGCGGCGCGGTCGCAGTGCTCCGAGACCTGACGGAAATCGAGCGAATCGAGAAAACGCGCCGCGATTTCATTGCCAACGTTTCCCACGAACTGCGCACGCCTCTGACGTCGATTCAAGGCTACGCCGAAACCCTACTGGACAGTTCGTCGGAAGGCGATCACGCGCGCGAATTCTTGGAAATCATCCGCAAAAATGCCGCCCGCATGTCCCGGCTTACAGAAGACCTGCTGACCCTGGCGCGCGTCGAGTCGGGCGAGCATCGTTTCGATACTCAGCCAACTTCTCCAGGGGAAATGCTGCAGGAAGCGGTGGAAAGCTTCCGCGAAATCGCTAGGGCGCAAAATGTCGAATTGATCGTCGAGAATAGTTCCGACGCTGCAGTGAATGCCGATCGGGAAGCCATACACCAGGTCTTTGCTAACCTGCTCGATAACGCATTGAAGTATGCAGCTTCCGGCAACCGGATCGTTTTGGGCGCGCGCCCTTCCGAGCGAGGAATCGAATTTTACGTGCAGGACTTTGGACCGGGAATTCCGTCCGAACACCTGCCCCGGCTTTTTGAGCGTTTCTACCGTATTGACAAGGCCCGATCGAGGGAGTCGGGTGGCACCGGCTTGGGCCTGGCCATCGCCAAACACATCGTTCTGGCCCATGGAGGTACAATCCGTGCCGAAAGTGAGCTGAATCACGGCTCAACCTTCTTGTTCACCTTGCCAGCAGGGGCCGAAGCAGACGCCGTGAGCCAGAAATTTACACGTTTTTAACCTCCCTTCTAGCAAAACCCCCTATTCTTGTGCACAAATATACGCCTCGGGGGAAGAACACTCGCTGCCCGGCGCTAGTTACGGAAGGTATTCCCGAATGAGCACAGTTATCGTAAAGAGCCAGCAACCCGAGCCTCGACATTCTGCTTTTCTGGAACGCACTGTTCGCGCCTGTCACCTGGCCAAGGAAGCGGCTGCCGCAGCTGTGGAAGGCATTGCAACCTCCTCCAAGCCGCGGTTGAACTCCATCCGGCTCCGTGAAAAAGAGCTGGACGACCTGGACATGGAGATTGACTCCGGCGTGAGTGACGCGATCACCCAGGCAAGCGTGGCAGAAGCGCGCGAACTGTTGGCCTGTATGAAATTCATGATTGGGCTGGAACGAATCGGTGACTTGCTGCTCAGTTTTGCAAACAGCGCGCTAGCTGCTGGGCCGCGGATCGAACCACAGGACACACGCGACCTCAAGAGGGCAGTTTCCGTGCTGCGCGCCGATGCCGAACTGGATCGCTTGCGTAATCTCATATTCCTGCGTCACATCGAGAATCCCGAAAACCTGCCGCGCCAGGAGAGCCTGCAAGTGATTTTCATGACCCAGTCCCTCGAACGCGCCGGCGATCATGCCAAGAACCTCGCCGAGGAAGTCTGCCAGGTAGTCAGCGGTCGCACCGTACGCCATGTGCTCATGAGTTACGACAAGCCGATTGAACAGATGTTCCTCGATTGGCTGCGCCAGAAAGGCGAAAAGCACTAAGGCCCGCCTGAGGGCCAGCCGCCTCGGCTGTCCGACCGCGGGGGTCAGAGACCCGTGCTCACACAAGCGATGACGTGTGTGCTCCGGCCCCCCCCAATCGCAGCTTTCTGAAACAAGTCGTTCCATTGTCGTAACTGGATGAAATAGGCCATTTTCATGAGCGATGAGCCGTCCGTGTGCAGTATTCGATGCAGCTTGCATCGTCTTGCGGCCCTTGAACTTTAACTTCCAGCCGTCTGGAGTCGGCCAGCTCCGTTAATCTGCTGCCGGTGATTCTGGTCGGCCTCGCCATCACAGTTCGCGATCGGGCGGATCAAACGGCAGGCTGCGGAACAGCTGGCCGTCAACTTAAAGAGGCCCGCGATCTGGCGCAGGAGCGCGAGCGCGAACGCGGTCTGGCTCAAGACGAACTGTTGCGCCGCCTCTACGAGGAACGCGAACTGAATACGGAAAAGACTTAATTCCAGGCGCAGTTGGCGGAATTTGAGAAATATGCAGCACCAGCCCGACTGGCTTTGGGCGCCGCTCGCGAAATCAACAATCCGCTGCTTGGAATCTTGTGGCATCTGGAATTGGAACTGAAGAATGCGAGCGGCGAGGCGCGTGCGCAGGCCGAGCCGTGTATCGACGGTGCGAAGCGAATCTCGTCCACACCACGCGGGCTACTGAACTATGCGCGCCCTGGTCCACTCGTATTGAGCAAAATCAGCTTGCAATGCTTGATCGCCGACACCCTGACCTTCCCCGAAAATCAGCCGATGATGAGGGGCAAGCGCTTGCAGAACAATGTCCCCGCCGAGCTGCCGCTGATTCGCGCCGACGCCAACCAACCGTCACAGGTGCTCATGAACCCTCCTGTTGAATGCTGCCCAGGCCACCGGCGAGGGCGGACGCATCACGATTTCCGCAAACAAGTTGACGCTTGTGGGCAGCATCGAGATACGCATCAGTGACACGGGGTGCGGTATTCTGCCGACATGCTGCCCCACATCTTCGAGCCGTTGTTTTCGACAAAACGCGGCCAAGGAACCGGCCTTGGCCTGAGCATCAGCCGGGCTTACCTGCGTAGCCCCGGTTATTCATCTGGACATTGTGCCAAGAACCCGCCGCAGAACAGGTGGATTGCATTCGGCGCCGCAGCACATGCGTAAGTCTCCGGATCTTTCAAAATAGCCCGGGGCAAAATGCTCCCCGGGGCTATTTGTTGGAAGTTAGAAGGCAAGCTGGAGTCGATTTCTCCAGGCTGCGCCTCACTGCTTGAGAGCCTACCAGTACTTCTGCAGGGCTCCGAGAACCAGGCTCTGGCTGCCATCCGGGCGAACGACCCAAAGCCCACGACATTGCCCGTCTGTCGGCCGCGAGGGAGCGCCGGGCGTGACCCCCACCGGAGCCGCCTGGCCGTTTGCTAACTTACATTCGTTATCAAACACGTTCCACAGAAAGGCGCCCGCGAGGCCGGCCGCTTTGGCTGTGCTCAGAATGGTTTGCGTGCGCCAGACAGCTTCATTGCCGTAGGTGTTCTCGAATAACCCATACTCGGAAATGAGAATGCGGTGGTCGCCCAAGCCCAGCGGGTCGGGAGCGAACTGCTTGATGATGTGAAGCGCCTGATTCAAACTGTTCGTGAGCGACGTAGCGTCCTGATTTTGCCCAGCCGTCGAATCATAAGAAGAGTACGTCACCATGTCTGGGTGCACCTTGGGCACGACCGCGTTGATGACCCGGGTCAGTCCGTGCTGGGTGTCGAGCACGCGATTCACTTCCACGGCATTGAAAACGGAAACGCCCGAAGTGCTGGAATCTTGGCGTGCACGCGTGACCCCACGTTCGCGGGCCGAAAGCCAGGAAATCATGCTAGTGACCATGGTGTCCGAGACATTGGCGCTGGTATCGTAACCCTGCAGCCCGATCCAGTCTCCTTCCCAATTCTTCAGCACGAAAGTCTTACCCGATCCTGCATAGTGCTGATAGAGGTATTTCGCCAGATCGTAAAACTCCTGCTCCTCGCCTTTCGCCCGGTCGGTTGCGTCCGCGAAGCCGGCTATGGCGTCTTGGTTCGCGAATGTGTACGCCGTCAGGACGATCGTCTTGAAGGGCAGGGCGAAAACCTTCTGATAGGGTGCCGTCTTTGCCAACTCGGTCAGCGTCGCCGGATTTCCTGCCGGCCACATCCCGGCTTTCCTGTCCGGATAATCTGTACGGAAACTCGGAGTCAGGTAGACGAAAATCGAACTCGATCCCAGCTGGCTGATCCGCTCTGCGCCTTCCAACAGAAAGTTTTCCTGCGTGAAACCATAATTCCCGGCGACGTGTGCGATGCCGGCCATAAACGGCTGGCTGGAAAGCTGCGCACCCCCCATTCCGCTTCCGGCGCCGATGCTGTGCGCACCCCCACAGCTGCCAAGAAACACCACGACTGCAAGAATAAAAAGAACACAAATTGTTTTGATCACTGCGCAACCTCATGGCAGAGGCAGGCACTGGAGAGGACGTAGCTGTCCCTCAGGCGACCGACGCTCCACGGATAAAAATCAGGGCCGCGCGGGAAGCGATTCCGCGCGGATGCCTCCTACTATCATCATCAGTATAAACAGAAATGATGCGAGGTAAGCTGGGAAAAGCTGCACAAACGGCGGTGATCCGCGACACATGTGAGTACGCTCACCGACTCGATGAGAGGAACACCTTAACATCGGCTAGGATTACTAAGTGGTACACCTTACCGCTTGGGCCTCAACCCGACTACCGCTGGCACAGTCGCAAACATCATTGTCATCGCAGGCGCAAAGGCGAATGCGCACGGCGATGAGGCCCCTAACCTCCAAAATTCACAAGGCAATCAAACTAACTCCAGGTCGTTCCAATCTATTTAGCCGTGGGTATCTGAGGACCTCTGGCCGAAAAGGAATCGATCATGAGTGGGATTCTGTATCCGCAGCGAGTGCTCTTGCGCCGTGCCGCCTCCTCGCAACCGCACGAACAGCCGGCTTACTCTAGTCGGACGCCAGTGCATCGCACTCGTTCGACGCGCAATTCGGTTTTGATTGTCGCGGGATCAGCCGGCACAGGCGCAGCTATCGGGGCATTGGCGGGTGGTGGGAAAGGCGCTGCCATCAGCGCACTCGCCGGTCCCGGGCCGCGGGGTTCATCTACGACCGTTTGACGCACAACCGCTAGAAGAAGCAGACAGCAGCTGCCTCCGGGTGCAACGCAGGGAGGCTTTCTTAACCTTATTTCCTTAACTGGGGTTGGCGAATGAAGAACTGCCACTTGCCCACGTTCGCAGGTACCGCCACGTCGAAGAACCCCACCATCATTTCATTGTAGGTTTGATCTCCCCAGCGTACGGGGCTGTCGGGGTCAGGATTGTGGGGATTATTACGCGAGTTGTCGTACCAGGCCACGGCTTGAAGCCACGTTCCCGCCTTCAGAAGTCGTGGCTCGGCCAGCCGATAGCTCAACTGCCAGTAGAAGTCATAATTGACCCGAAGGAGGGTCTCGAGGCTGCCATCCGGATGAACGATGTTGTACTCGAAGCGCTTACCGCGTACGTGCATGTGGGGGAAGAAACTGAGCAGAGCCGCGTCATTGGGCAAAGTGCCGTGGACCTCGACGCGATAATTTTCGGCAGCGGGAGGAATCGGGATGGTGTCGTGCTCGTTGGCTAGTTGAAGCGAGAGAACGCGCTGCTTCGGACGAGACTTCGCGAAGACGATGCCTATGCGGGTCTGATCGGTTGCGGCACGGCCGTTAGTTGTGTAGTGCATCTGGAACACCAGGTCAGACTGAGCGGGAACGAACTTGGCCATGCCGTCAGGCCATCGGTCAGGAGAGCTGCCCGGTGCATAGACCAGCAGCATGGAATTCCGACTGGCGCGCCACGCAACCACTTGGACTCTGGCGGCCGGATGTAGACCACCGCATGGTGCACGTGGGCGCGGCTGGAGGGCTGTATTTCTGACATTTGGACCCACTTGTCTTCGCTAAAACCTGTGGACACGATCTCATACGTGTATTCAACATCCCCTTGAGCAGGAATGGCGACGGGCTTAGACATCGGCAGGACAACGTCAGGCTCGGGAATGTTCCAGCCGTTGGTCCAACGAACCGGCGGGGGCGCGTCGCCTGGACCGCCGGCTGGTGCATTCGCATCCACCCAAGAGGAGATCGTCTCGACCTGTTGCTCAGTAAGCGACGGATCATTCGCGAAGTGGCCGTAGCGCGGATCGGCAAACCACGGCGGCATCTTTCGCGAGCGCACATCATCACGGATTGCCTGGGCCCACGGTTTCGTCTCCTCGTAGGTGACCAACGGCATGGGTGCGATCCCTCCGTCGCGGTGGCAAACCTGGCAGCGTTGCTGCAGGATGGGCAGCACGTCGCGATAGAACGTCGGCGAGCCTGGTGAGGGGCTGGAGCGGGCAAGTCCCTGCAAGGCAACGAGCGCCACAATCGCACTCGCGAGAGCAACGACGAAATAGTTCCGATGAAGTTGAAAAGGCTTCAGCACGCGAAAACAGCAACCCTCTCTATTCATACCCCAAAGTCGTAGGGGAGTCGACTCCACCAAGGTTCGAGCTGTGCGGGACGTGGTAGCATTTTTCCAGCAACCACTGTCCTCGGCATGAGATCCTCTTTGGGAATCTTCGTGATCTCACTGGCGCTTTCGGGCGCCATGCTCGCCGATCAGAAGCCCGCAACCAAAGAAGGGTGGCTTGAGATCCACTCTGCGCATTTTTCCGTGGTTACCGATGGCGGCGAGAAGAAGGGCCGTGAAGTAGCATTGCGGCTTGAGCAGATGCGCGCGGTCTTCGGGCAGCTCATCATGCGCGACAAGCTGAAGATGCCGGTGCCCGTCCAGGTCCTCGCCCTCAAGAACGACAACGACTATGCCGGCCTCTGTCCGCTAGCTGGCTCCAGGCCGACGAACGCCCCCGGCTTTTTTTTACCTGGCGAGGACCGCAACTTGATCGTCTTGAACCTGTCCACCGATGAGCCCTGGCGCGCGGTAGCACACCCAATGGCGCATATGCTGCTCGACGGCAACTATCCGCCGACCCAAGCTTGGTTTGACGAAGGTCTGGCCGATTATTTCTCCAGCATCCGGGTGGACAACAAGACTGTCGAGATCGGCGGCGATCCGGGAGTCCCCTCCCAGGCTCCCGCAGGAAACGCCAGTCAGGCTCGCACTTCGTCCAGGCCGCTATCCGAATTGCTGAGTAGTGCGGCATGGCTCGACATGCACGAGTTGCTCACCATGCGCCTGGACACGCCCGAACACCGGGAAGATGCGCATCGAGAACTCTTCTCCGCTGAGTCCTGGATCGTGATGCATTACCTGCTGGCCAATGACATGCTACCCAAAATCGGCACGTACTTTGAGCTTGTGCAGAACCAGAGGATGCCGGTCACACAAGCTCTGCAGCAAGCGTTTGGAATGACTCCCGAGCAGTTTAAGAAAGCGGTTGTCGACTACTTTCAATCCCTCAAGACGACGTTAACCGCTCAGGACCAAATTTCTCATGCTCCCGCGCCATTCGGACCCGAGCTCGCTCTAGTGGTCAAGAAGGTCAGCGATGACGACGCCCACGCTCTAGTGGCAGACGTGATGGCACGTCAGCCCGATCACAGCGAGCAAGGGATCAGGGACCTTCAGTCGCTGGCGCAGGACCCCACGGACAACGAAGTGGCGCATCGCGCCCTCGCATACGCCTACATTGAGAAGCAAGATTTCAAGCAGGCCGACGATGAACTCGCGCAAGCGGCCGAGAGTGATCCGAACGATCCCTGGGTGCACTTTTACTTTGCCGTCTTCAAATTCCGGAAGGCAAAAGCCTCGAGTCAAGTCCTCGAGAGCCTGGCCAACGTACAACAGGGATTGAAAACCGTTATTGATTGGAATCCCGAGCTGGCCGAAGCCTATCACCTGCTGGGCCTAGCGGAGTTGGAAGGTGGCGGGACTCACGCCGCGACCGACACTATGCGCACCGCCATTCAGCTTAGTCCACGCAAGGAATCATATGTTCTCGATCTGGCCGACATTTATGTGGCCGGCAAGAACTGGGACAAAGCGCAAGCCATTCTGGAGCGGCTTAAGGGCAGTGCCGACCCTCAGATTGCGTCGTCTGCGCGCAACGGGCGGCACAACCTCAAAAAAAAGAACCGCCCAAAAGGGCAGAAGCGAAGACTTCCGATAATGAGAAAACGGATGGCGAATCTGAAAACGAAGAGCCCAAAACGAAACCGCGTGCACCGGACCGAAGAAGGGTGCAATACCTGAAGGGCAAAATTGTTTCGGTGGATTGCTCGCAAGCCCCGGCGGCGACGGTGACGGTCTCTTCCGGGGGCAGCATCTTGAAACTGCACACGGCAGATTACAAAGCACTAGTTGTGATTGGCGCCGATGAATTTTCCTGCGAGTGGCGCAACCGCGCCACCTCGGTGAACTACAAAGCCAGCGGTAGATCGGAGGGTGACCTGGTATCCCTTGAGGTGCAGTAAAGCCTTTCGCAACCAAATACAGCGCCGCGTGGAGGACGATCCCAGGATCGCCCTCCTCACCTGCGCTAAACCGCGAGTAGTTAGAAGCGGAACAGAATTCCGGTCGAAACCCGAGCGTTGTTCTTCTCGGTGACGCCGGAGAAGCGGGTGATCAGCCAATCGGCCTGGAACAGGCGCACCGCGATCTGTTTGCGGCCCATATCCATGCCGCCGCCGAACATCATTGCCATTCCGTTGATGCCAACGCCGGCTGCCGAAGCATGGGCTCCACCGAACAGCCCATGCACGAAGGGAGAAAGGCTCCCCTTATGCGTGGAGACCACCGGCCCGAAGGTGTAGGTGTGAAAGTGCTCACCTGAGCTATAGGCGCCGCTGAAATCCCCGGTGACGCCCAGCCAACGTGTAACGTAGAAGTTCGCCTGGCCGTTCCAGCCGCTGGCATTCCACGAAGGATTCATGGTGGTGAACTGGTACCCACCGAATACTTCAGGCTTAGGTGTTTCCTGTGCCAAGGTGAGGCACGAGAAAAAGCAAAGCAATATGGCAACGCCGATCAGTTTCTTCATTTGTGTACTGACTCCTGAAGAGAATTGCACCTTGTCTCCCTTGCCGGCATTGTCGTAATCGAGCTCCGGTATCTGACGGTCTAGGCGTTCTGGTGCCGAAGAGGGGAGGGCTCAGGTGCTGGGTAACTATTCCAATCTATCGCCGGATAACTGAGCAAGTAACCGAAGCAGGTGCACAAATTTACACTTTGGTAACTTCTCTAGAAATTGTAGCAATCATTGCTGAAAGTTAATTAAGCCCAGCGATCTCAGTTGCATAGCCGGAAGATGCGGGCTCAGTTTGCCCGGGGCAAAAAGGGACGGCGGCGCAACGTTACCGGAAATCAACAAGTTGACCGGGAAGATAGGGGACGATCTTGACTGCACCCTAAAAATGAGACACGAAATTAAATTAAGCGGCCAATTGGGTGGAGGACTTGCACCTCCAAGCTGTCGAGCATGCTCGGCACACAAAAAAACCCTCTCAGCAAGCTGAGAGGGTTAGCGAATAGCGGGGGATCGGCAGCTCTATACGCGAACTACATTGGCCGCCTGAAAGCCCTTGGGGCCTTTCAAGAGATCGAACTCCACTGTTTCGCCTTCGTTCAGCGTGCGATAGCCGTTCTCCTGGATAGCGGAGAAATGTACGAAGACGTCCTCCCCGGTGGAGCGCTGGATGAAACCATATCCTTTTGCCCCATTGAACCACTTCACTGTGCCCTTCTCTCTCACAAAAGTACTCCTTTCAGCTCTGCAGTAGTTGAGATACTTCCTTGCGCCCGAACGTTCCCCAAAGCCGGAAACGCGCCCCAAAAGCGCTCGAAAGCGGAGCGGGTGGCTTGTTCCGGCTTGCAGACTCACACGTGCAACTGCAAGGGGCTCCCGAGTTCTGCGCCGTCCAAACCTTGGCACAAAACTCCGGAGCCCATTTAGATTGCCCGAGTTTCGACTGCCAGACACAAGAAACATCTACCCGAAAAACGAAGCGTTGAACTACCGCTGCCGAACTATCGACAGCGGCAGAAGATAATATTCAGGAACTTACCTTTTTGGCAAGCATCGATTTTCTTGATGTGACTGCGGGTCAACAACGTTTACTTCCTAACCACCCTATTTATCAAATCGTTATAAGGGCCTGCCGCGCCCATGGTTACCTCCGGGTCAGAACTGGCACGCGGGCTTTTGATACGATATTTTCACCGAGTGCCGGAAACCATTCCATCTATCGTCCCCAGCAAGTCCGGAGCGATCCTTGCGCCCGCATCGCCGAAAGCCGCGCCGCAGTCCGGGATGGTTTTATCTACATTGAAGTACCTGCTGCGCACGGAGGTCCACACCTTCGCGTTCTCTGTTGCCGCCAATGCAATCCTCGCCTTCTTTCCTTTTGTCGTCCTGCTGATGACTCTGATTCGACGCGTCTTCCACTCGAAGACGATGTACGAAGTAGTTAAGCAGTTGTTGCTCGATTATTTGCCTGCCGGGCAGGATTTCGTGTTTAGAAACCTGAATGCTCTGGTGGGTGCAAGGCATCGCGTGCAATTGGCATCGCTGGTGATGCTGTTGGTGACCTCGACTGGAATTTTCCTCCCCTTGGAGGTAGCGCTGAACCGCATCTGGGGATTTCCCAAGAATCGGTCTTACCTGGGGAATCAATTGATCTCGTTAGTGCTGGCATTCGGCTGTGGCGTGCTGGCCTTGCTCTCGATTGCCGGGACGGCGGGCAACATTCATCTGCTTGAGTCGCTGCTGCACGGGCGCCTGACCTTGTTGGTTCACATGATCGGGTTCATCGTCATGAAGATCTTCGCCATCACTACCAGTATCACTATCTTTTTCCTCATTTACTGGCTTCTACCCAACGGCAAGGTTCCAGCAAGAGCCGTACTGCCTTCAGCGGTGACTACCGGCTTGCTTTCGGAAGCTCTCAAGTACGGTTATATCCTGGCCCTTCCGTGGTTGAGCCTCCAGGAAGTTTACGGACCATTCACCGTCTCCGTAACCATGATGTTTTGGGCCTTTCTATCGGGACTGCTGCTGCTGACGGGAGCCCATCTCTCGGCTGCGCGCCTGCAGCTTCGCGACCACCAAGACCCCCTCTTGCCATCCTGAGAGTTTGTGGCTTTTCGTTTTCTCGCGCGGAGTGATGCTGAAAACAAGCAGCTTGCGTGCCGGAAAAATCGCTCAAAAAAGTCACGAACTCTGAGCGAAGAAGGATCTGTGCTTTTTGTGCTTGGACTCTTCTGCCATTGGCACGGAACCCAGTGACCTTCGGCACAGCCATGTCGTCGACAGCCTCCTAACATAAATTTGTATCCCCGCTTCTGTTCCTTCCGCTCCTTCCCGGTGATGGCAGGGCCGATTCCATCTCGATAAAGACGGCCAGGTAGTAATGGGACTCGAGCGCGCTGAGGACAATTCGGCGAGGAACGTGAAGGCAACCGTAAGCGCATGCTCCTCCGCCCTCGACATGGCTGTACTCGCACCCTATCGCTGGGTCGCTGAAAACGCGACAATCGATCTGCCGCTTGTCACAACGGTCCTGGACAAAGGGTGGCCGCCGAGGGGGAGACCCGTGGTCCTTCAGGTCGTGTCAGGTAATGCCACGCTCAATTCAGGCATCGCGTACGCCGATATCAATGGATGCGCAGGCACGACGGTGCCGACTCACAATCTCTCTGGCGACCTGCGGGTAAGGCATGTGTTTCTCCGGGTTCACCCTGTGCGATTCTTACGGTAAACAACGTGCCACTCTCCAATATCGAATTGCGGCGAGTATCAGGCAGCGCGCCGATAGTTGGCGGGGGGAACCATTCCAGCCTGTGATTGTCCAAGCCACCGATTCATCTTCCCCGGCCAACCCGGTCGAGGGCGCGGTTGTGACTTTCTGGCAGATGTTTTTTCGTTCCGATAATGATGCTTTCAGCGAAGGCGGCGCGGAAGCTGGCTCCGATTACCCCATGCCAGTTATTCTCTGCTCCTCACCGATTTCTGTTTGCTTCTGACGCGCTCGCCTTGGCCAGCCTCGCGACTCCCCCGGCGCTAATACGGGGCGAATCGAGATTGGGAATCATCGCAACGTCGGGAACCAACGCGGCACAGCATTGAACTCGAATCCACCTGGAGGGGCCCGAACGTGGCAGGGCAGAATAACCGCGAACCCGGCGGCGTTTCGGCAGGAGGTGGCCTGGCCGGCTCGAAGCGAGAGGCGCTGCTCATTGACTATGTCATGTCCCTTCTTTAATGTTCTTTACATCTCGCGCCCGGATGGCCGTCATCTAATTTGCAGCTGTATTAACGATGGCAGACAAAAGGTCAGGACTCCATCACATCAGCACCGCGTCCAACCTCTGCCCGTTTCCGGAGGATCATTTGAAAAAAATCGCTTTAGTTGGAATCTTCTCGGCACTGGTGACCATTGCCGGGACTGCTCGCGCCCAGCAAATGGATGTAGCCTTCGGTATGGGCACGGTCTCCGCGCCGGCCACGAAAATTAATTCTCAGGGATTCCCGCTGCCCTCGCTCCGCGGGGGAGCCTACCCCAGCTTCAGTGGCGATTTCATCTTCTACAAGGGTCAGGTGGGAATCAACGGCGAGGTAGCCTGGAGAGCCAGCCGTTCATTCTATGCCGGCGATCCGACGCAGCCGTACCGGCCGCTGTTCTACGATTTCAACGGCATCTGGACCCGGCGCTACGGAAGAGTCTCTCCCGAAGCCATGGCCGGAATCGGAGCGGAAAGCATCCGGATATACACGTCCATCAGTTGCGGATTTTCCGGCTGCACGAATTACGTCAGCAGCAATCACTTCATGGGCCACTTTGGCGGTGGCCTTAAATTGTACGTGTCTGGCAACTTCTTCGTGCGCCCGGAAGCACAACTGTACCTGGTCCGAAATAACATCGAGTTCAGCTCTGGGCGCGCTGCGCGCTACGGGATCTCGATTGGCTACACCATGGGTGGCGGGCTGAAGTACTAAGTCGGGCTCTCGGCTCAAGCTAGGCCTTCGGCTCTGGGCTTCGGCGCTGGGTACGAAGCGAGCTCTAGACGAGGAGTCTAGTGCCTAGAGCCTACCTCTTCACCCACTGATCGACCCAGTCATTCACCATCTGATACCACAGCCGGCTGTTCTGTGGCTTCAGCACCCAATGGCCTTCGTCGGGGAAGTAGAGCATCTTCGACGGGATGTTCAGCCGTTGAAGCGTAGTGAAGAGCTGAAGTCCTTCCGAGACATCGAGCCGATAATCCTTCTGCCCGTGAATAACCAGTGTGGGCGTCTTGAAGCTGGTTGCTGCCAGGTGGGGTGACCATTTGCGGTAGAGCTCGCGATTCGTGTAGGGCGTGCCTTTGAACTCCCACTCGTTGAACCACAACTCCTCGGTCGTGCCCCAGGCGGATTCGCTGTCGAACATGCCATCGTGCGAGACGATGCACTTGAAGCGGTCGGTGTGGCCGAGAATCCAGTTAACCATGTAGCCGCCATAGCTGGCACCCAGCGCACACTCGCGGTCCTTGTCGATGAAGGCATACGCTTTTTCGGCGTAGTCGAGACCGAGCATCAGGTCTTCGAATGGAGCGCCGCCCCAATCGCCATTGACAGCGTCAATGAATTTCTGACCATAGCCGGTCGAGCCGTGGAAGTTGATCATTATGACCACGTAGCCGTTGGCGGCAAACAGTTCCGGATTCCAGCGAAAGCTCCAGTCGTCACCCCAGGCTCCCTGAGGTCCGCCATGCACAAGGAATTTCACCGGATACTTTTGTTTGGGATCGAAGTTGGGCGGCTTGAGGAGCAAGCCTTCGACTTTGTCTCCGTGGGCGCCGGTGAACCAGAAAGAGTCGAATTTTGACATGCTGACTTGGGACAGGAGCGGCTCGTTGAGTCTGGTGACAGCCCTATCCGGGTTCAAGGAGCAATTTTCTTTTCCGCGATCCACATCCCCGGTCATCGCAGGACAACCATCGCCAGCGGCATCGCTCGCGTAGACTTCGTTTGGTGCGGTGATTGACATGCGGCTGAACAGCAATGTTTTTCCATCTGACGTCACCGCCAAGTCATCGTTGTATCCAGCTACCAGGGCACGTTTGGAAAAGCGGGTGCCGGTTTTATCGGCAGGCTGTGTCTGGACGAGGTAAATCAAAGCGTGCGCCTTGTGATCCGCGCTGAAGGCGATCGCTTTGCAATCGGGCATCCAGACGAAGCTTCCAACCCAATGATCAAAATTCTCGGTCAGATCCTTCTTCTCCCCAGTTCTGCGGTCGTACCGCATGAGCCGAAAGCGGTCGCTCTCATATCCGGGACGAAATTGGGCGCGGTACGCAATATACCCGCCATCCGGCGAGTAGAGGGGAGTGGAGTCGCTGGCGGGGTTGTCAGCAGTGATGTTCTTCGCCTGGGCGGGCGAGGCGCCCGCCTCGATATTCACCGGAACGATCCACAAATCGCTGTTAGTAGAAGCCGCTTCGACCTTGTCGTGATTCGAGGCGTAGCAGAGTTCCTGGCCGTCGGGCGAAAAGGCGTAGTTGTCCTGTCCACCGAGGCTGAAGACGGGGGAATCGTAGTCGCCGGGAGTGAGGTCGCGAGGGGTATTGGAAATAAGTCGCCCCAGTGGCCCACCTATGGCAGGGACTTCAATTACGAAAATGTGGGTGCGCTTGCCGTCCTTGTACGCATTCCAGTGACGATAAAGCAGACGCGTGAAGATCAGCGCCTTGACCGGCGATTTGGCGGCTTCGTCCAGCTTCTTCTTATTGCAGGCCTCGTCGGGGCATTCCGGATAAACATCAGAAGTGAAGGCTATGTTCTTTCCATCAGGCGACCAGATCGGCCCGCTGGCTTCTGTAGCAATCGAGGTCAGCTTGTGCACTCCGGTCATGGTCCCTGCGGCGCCGTCGAAGTCCGCGATCCAGATCTGCGAACCGCCTTCTTTCGTGGACACAAACAGGAAGCGCTTGCCATCGGGCGCCCAGCGCGGCCGGTCGGCATCCTGGTCTTTAATAATCTGCCGGGAATCACCTCCAGTAATCGGGACAATCCAGACATGAGGTGTTTTGGTATTCGCGCTGAGGTCCACATCCACGACGCTAAATAAGACCCATTTGCCGTCCGGCGAAGGCACCGGCTCGCTCAGACGCTTGAGGGCCATCATGTCTTCGAAGGTGAAAGGATGCTTGGTCTGCGAGAACGCGGGAACACTAAGAAGCACAGTCAAAAAAATTAACAATCGGTGCATGCCGTCCTCCGCGGAACCGGCAAGTGTAAACCATGGGGGAGACAGTCTTAAGGGCACGGGTCACAAGGAGTGGCTAGTGGCCATGTGGTCAGCAGCGCGCAATCGGAGTCCAAGCAGTCGAACTCGTCCGGATTTCGCAGGCTTCTGCATTCCCTTGCCTTGAGCTGGGAGTCGATACGAGCTCGGTGGTCAGGCAGAGATGATTCGACTTCGGTTGGGCAATCCGCAAAGCGGGCTGTCCGCCTCCGCTCAATATGACAGGGAACCTTCTTGGTGACACCGATCGCGTGCGCCCTTCTGCGTCACCTGTCATGCTGAGAGTTTGTGACTCCTTCGTTTTCTCGCCGGGGGAGTGATGCTGAAAACAAGCAGCTCATGTGAAGGAACAGGAACAATCGCTTAAACTGAAATCAAAAAAGTCACAAACTCTGAGCGAGACTTGGGTACTTCGAAACGTAAGGATGCAAGACGCGTCGAAGCATCCCTCACTTGTTGCCTACACCCCTCGGCACAGGCCCACCCTGACATATCTTTACAAATGGGGCCAAGGCTGGGGTCGCGTAGCAGCTATCCCGTCGCGCAGGGCATCTAAACATGTAAACTGGAAAATATGAGATCAAGATCTCGTTTTACGGTCTTATTCCTGAGTGTTGTCACTGCTTTGTGCCTGCCTCAGTTCTGCCGCTCTCAGGAAGGCCCCTTGGACAAGTCACAGCCCAAGGGAACCACTCCTGAAGAAATCATTCGCCGCTTCGCCGCCAAGGAAAAGGAATTCAAAGAAGCTCGGGAGCAGTACACGTACCGGCAGGACGTAAGGGTTGAAACGCCCGACGACAACGGTGAATATCATGAAGTTTTCGATGTGGTATTCGACGATAAGGGAAAACGCCTGGAAAACGTGGTATTCGCGCCGCAAAGTACGCTTGCCCAGATCGCGATGTCGCCGGAGGATATCGACGACATCCGGCACCGACTGCCTTTCGTCTTGACCGCGGAGGAGATTCCCGAGTACGACATCCTTTACGTCGGACAACAGCAGGAAGACGAGTTGCACTGTTACGTGTTCGATATCGCTCCCAAACGCATTGAAGGTAAGAAGCGCTACTTTCAGGGGCGGATCTGGGTGGACGACCAAGATTTTCAGATTGTGAAGACTTACGGCAAGAGCGTGCCCGACATTCGCAAGGGCAAGAAAGGACAAGAAAATCTCTTCCCCAAATTCACTACCTGGCGCCAGCAGATCGACAACCGATACTGGTTCCCGACCTACACAAAGGCCGATGATACCCTGCATTTCTCAATGGGAGACGTCCGTATTGTCGAGATCGTGAAATACGAAAACTACAGGCGCTTCGGCTCGAAAACAACGATTACTTACGAAGGGCAGGAACTACCGCGAGCGCCGTCGCAGAAACCGGAAGAGAAGAAACCCAACCAGCAGAGGTAGGTTTCGAAGTTTCAGAGTCTCAATATTTCAAAGTCAGGAGGCTCGCGGGGAAACTTCCAGCAATCGATTGATGAGGCCAAGGACTTGGTAAGTTTTCTTCTCGAGATCCCCAGTAAACACCCCTCTCGGATAGCCGAGAGTCAAACGCAATCGCCAGCTGAGTATCCGTTTCAAGCAGCGAGCCACGGGCAGGTCCAAGAAACTGCTGGACTCCCCCGAGGTGTCCCTCTGCAACGTTGGAAACTACCGAAACAGCAGCCCGGGCCTAAGCTGGGAGGTCAAACCGTAGATTTCTGATTTGGGGGAGCCTTCGCTTTCCCGGTAGATCCGTAGGGCAAGGCTTTTTGGCTTTTTGCCACGCTGCACAGCTCGCGGCAAGAACGCGCCATAAGGCACTCCCAGCGTCATCCCCACCGTCTTTGAAACTTTCCGAAACGCTGAAGCTGAAGCCCTGAAACTCAGTAAAACAGATACTTCCTCCACTTATCATCTGACCTTCCCATCAAGCGCATGATGTGGCGGCTGGTGTGGAGGTTGAAGGCACGGGGCTCGCGCATAAGGTGCATGCCGGCTTCACCGGGAAGCTGATTGCCCTTGCGGCGATTGCAGGGATGACAGCAGGCCACCAGGTTCTCCCATGTAGAGGAACCACCGCGCGAGCGCGGCACCACGTGGTCGAGCGTCAGTTCACTGGACGGCAGTACCTCTCCGCAGTACTGACAGGTGTTGCGGTCGCGCAGCAGGATATTCTTGCGGGAAAGCGCCCGGGTTTGGTGCGGAATGCGGCGATACTCGAGCAGTCGAATCACCGAAGGCACGCGGAACGCCAACCGAGCCGCATGCAAGTAATGGCCGTTCTCTTCCTCGGCCATGGCCACGCCCT
>Ga0209805_1000409_pt1 | contig 26205 bp, 26 predicted proteins | sample GraSoiAngelo_148_FD_185905 | JGI IMG/M metagenome (GOLD analysis project Ga0209805, IMG submission 185905) | Grasslands soil microbial communities from the Angelo Coastal Reserve, California, USA - 14_1009_09_20cm (SPAdes) (version 2) | ecosystem: Environmental > Terrestrial > Soil > Grasslands ...
GACAGGGTCGACCATCATATTTCGGCAGAGCTAGCCGACGGAACGACGTTTCTGATCGATCGACGCGCTGCGGCCCGGCTGCCTTCGCGCTTCGGTCTCACGGTGCGCGGCCATGGCCGGATGAAACACCTGGACCTCAGCCTGGAAGGCGACCAGTGGGGCGAGCTCCTCTACACCTGACGGCCGACTGAGACGCCGCATTGCGCCTCGTTGTATCCAACGGCGCTCATCGACCGCGGGAATTCAGCCTCGGTGGCGCCAACGGTGCGGAATGTGGAGGCCGGACCTCCCGGCCTCCACAAATCTAATTCCTAGCGACCCTCGGACCAACCGCACGCTGCGCGCACGGCTTGAGCCAGCGTTTGCAGTTGCATCCACTGCGCCCGAGTCGTCGGCCGACCCGCTGCCCATGCGGCCTTCAGCGCCTGGACTGCCGAGGTGCATTGCGCAGAGGGGGTAAAGGTCTTGGAGAAAGGCGCGGACGTCGTGGCCGGCGCGCATGCGGTTCGCGCTGCGCCGAAGAGCGATACAAAATTCGCGCGCTCGGTGCTGTCCTCGGTTTGATCGGCGGCCAGGTCGGGGTTGGTCTTGGCGACCGCGCGCTCGGATGCGTCCTCCGAGGCGTCGGCAGTCGCTGCCGACTTGATGTTCTGGACCGCCGCAGCGCACTCCGCGCTTACCGTCGCCTGCGCGGCGATCGAGCGATCACTCGATTGACTCGAAGGTGCATATGCGAGTCCGATTTGAGTTGAGGCCGCGAGAGCGATCGCAGCGCTGATGCCTGCAGCGGCACCGGTGTAACCGACGAACTTGCGAATCGAGATCATTCGTAGCCTCCTCGTGAGCCCCGGTTGGGCCCAGAGAGACTAGCCGATCACCGGCGCGGAAAACAACACCTTCAGCTGCGCCGGGCTTATGTTGCCGCCGCTGCAGATCAGCGCCACACGATGATCGCGCAGCGTGGCTTTCAGCTTCAATGCTGCCGCGAGAGCGGCCGCACCCGCCGCCTCGACGAGCGTCCGAGTCTTCTCGATCATCACCGCCGTCGCGGCGTCGATCTCGTCGTCGGAGACCAGGACGAAGTCGTCCAGCAGCCGGCGCAAGATGCGCTGCGGAAGCTCGAAGGGCGCAGCAGTGGCCAGGCCCTCTGCGCGCGTCCGGTTCGGCGACTCGGTAAGCTCGCCGCTATTCCAGGACAGGAACGCCGATTTCGCCTCCTCGGACTGGACGCCGATCACCCGGATCTTCGGATTGATCGCCTTGGCCGCGATGCACGCGCCGGCAGCGCCGGATCCGCCGCCGACCGGCACGATCACCGTGTCGACGTGAGGCTGTTCCTGCAGCAATTCGAGCGTGTGCGTCCCCACGCCGGCGATGAGGAGCGGTTCGTCGCCCGAGTGGATGTACCGATAGCCGTGCTCGCGGGCGAGCTTCTCAGCGTGCCGCCGCGCGTCGTCGTAGCGCTCGCCCTGTAGGACCACCTCGGCGCCGAGGTCCTGCATCGACTCGACCTTGACGGGGTTTGCCGCGGCCGGCGCGCAGATGACCGCGCTCACCCCGAACAGGCGCGCCGCGTAGGCGACCGACTGGCCGTGGTTCCCGGTCGAAGCGGCGATCACTCCTCGCGCGCGTTCGTCTTCATCCAGGCGGCTCACCAGGTTGATGCCTCCCCTCACCTTGAAGGCCCCGGTGGGGTTGTGGTTCTCGTGCTTGACGTAAACCTCCGCGCCGACCAGGCGGTCCAGGGCCGGGTAGCGCCGCAGCGGCGTCGGCTCGAGGTAGGGCCGAATCTGCCTCGCCGCGTCGAGTACGTCGGTGAACGCGGGCTCTTTCGGCTCTGACATCGCAGAAAGGCTAATTGAACCCGCCTAAGCTGGTTCGAAACCGCATGCGGTGGCTCAACATTGCGCTCCTATGCGCAAGACGATCGCCAGGACGATTCTGGTCGCAGCCGTGGCATTCGGCGCCGCAGCGTGCGGCTTCGACACCGGCGCGACCTTCAACGCCGACGGTTCGGTGACGGTGAGCCTTAAATTCCTGTTTCCAAAGTCGCTGATGGACGGCGCCAACGGCGCCACCGTCACTGGCATGAGCCCCTCCGACATCGCCGCGGCGAACACCAAGCTGCAGGCGAAATACCCGGGGTCGAAAATCACAGTAGTCACCGAAGGCGACGAGAAGGGCGCTTTGATGACGATCCCCTTCAAGAGCGAGAAGGACGCGTTCACGTTCCTCACCGCGCCATCCCAGCTGAGCCCCTCTAAGGCAACTTCGGGTTCGGGGATCGGCATCAATCTTTCCAACACGGGCGGATTGTTCAGCACAGCGACGCACACGACGTCGGGCCAGAACGACACCTACACGTTCAAGACCGCGCCGGCGCCGATGGCTTCGCCGTCGCCCGGCACTCAGCAGATCATCAGCGGTGACGAGATCGCGTCCGTGTTCGTCATCACGTTCGCGCTCACGGTCCCGCACGTGATCACGTCCGCGCCCGGTGCCCTATTCACGCTTGACCGAAAGACAGCGATCTGGAAGCTGTCCTGGACGAAGGCGGAGACGTTCACGGCCACTTCAGGATCCGATGCCGGATTGGTGGCAAGCGTTTCGCCGCTTCAGGATTCGCGCCTTGTAATCGTCGTCGGATTCACCGCCATCGCGGTCGGATTCCTCCTCGGGATGCTCCTGACGTGGCGGACGCTGCGGCGGCCGGCCCTCCAGCCGGCGGTGCAGGTCGCGACGGCGCCGGTTGCGCCCGAGCCCGCACCGCTCGAACCGCCGGCGGCGTGGCCCGGACCACCGCCAGGCGCGGCGCCGCCCTCGACGACCTCCTGACCGCCGACAATTAGGGCGTGGCCGCAGCCGACCTGAAGCTCGGCGTCTTCGTGCCCCAGGGCTGGCGAATGGACCTGGCCGACGTGCCCGATCCGATCGAGAAGTACGAGACGATGAGTCGCTGCGCGAGGGAGGCGGAGCAGGCAGGTTTCGACGCCGTCTGGCTGTACGACCACTTCCACACGGTGCCCACGCCGCAGATGGAGTCGGTTTTCGAATGCTGGACGTCGATGGCCGGGCTGGCGCGCGACACGAAGACGATCCGCCTGGGCCAGATGGTGACCTGCAACGGCTACCGGCCGCCGTCCCTGCTCGCGAAGATGGCCAGCTGCATCGACGTGATGAGTCGCGGCCGCCTCATCCTCGGCATCGGCGCCGGCTGGTACCAGCATGAGTACGAGGCGTACGGCTACCAATACCCGGACACCCCCGAGCGCCTCCGGATGCTGCGCGAGTCTCTCCAGGTGATCAAGGCGATGTGGACAGAGGAGCACGCCACCTTCGACGGCCGCTACTACCACGTTCGGGGCGCGATCAACGAGCCGAAGCCGGTGCAGAAGCCGCACCCTCCGATCTGGATCGGTGGTGGAGGCGAGAAGGTGACCTTGAAGCTCGTCGCTCAGTACGGGGACGCGTGCAACTTCAACGCCGACGTGGAGACCGTGCGCCACAAGCTGGAGGTGCTTCGCGAGCATTGTGAGACGGTCGGCCGCGATTACGACTCGGTGCTGAAGACGCTCGAGTTCTACGCGATTCTGGGCCACAGCGGCGAGATCGACCGTGTGGCGGCGGATGCGGCTCGCCGCTCCGGCCAGGACGAGTCGTTCATTCGCTCTTGGCACCCGCTGCACGGGGACGCCGACCGCATCGCCGGCATCATCCAGAGCTACGCCGACGTTGGGATCCAGTACTTCATCGTCAACCTGCCCAATGCGTTTGAGGGCGGCGTGATCACGCGGTTTGCCGAGGAGGTCTTCCCGCGCGTCGGATTTCACGCCGTATCCAGATGATCGGATGGCATCTGCCGAGCGATACGGTCGGGGCGCTGATGCTGCGGACTTTGTGCCCGGCGATTTCATCCTGACGCACCGCCACCGTCTGTTTGCGGCCCTCATCACCCGGGCGCAGAGGCGGCGATTCAAAGGAGCCGATGCGCCTTTTGCCCACTGGAGCCACGCTGCGGTGGTCGTCGGGCAGGACGGCGCGCTCGTCGAGGCCGAGACGATGGGCGTGATCCGCAGCGCGATCGCGAAGTATCACGACGATGAGTATCACCTCGTGCGGCTCGGCGACGATTTCACTCCTGATCGGCGCTCGCGCACTGTGGCGTTCGCCGAAAGCCAGATCGGGCATGGGTTCGGCTACCTCGACATGGTCGGCGCGGCCCTGCACCTCTTGTTCGGCTGGCCTCTGCGCTGGGTCCGGCGCAACCACGAGATCTGCTCCAGCCTTGTCGTGAAGGCCCTCCAGCGGGGCGGGTTGCTGCGCGAGCTGGATCCAGCCCTGACGCTGCCGGCCGATCTCGCGAAGGCATTCGACGTCCGACCCTGACCTACCATGCCGCGTGTATGGCGATTCGAGCTCGCCTGAGAGCAGGCCGCTTCGGAATGCTGTATACAAGCAGCAACGTCGGCATCGGCCGGATTGGGGGAGGTTTCACGATGAAGCATCGATTTGCTGCGCCTGCGGTTGCAGCGGTCCTGGTCATGGTGGCCGCGGCGTGTGGAGGGAGCAACACCCCGAGCTCAGGCTCGACGATCACCTTCGCCGCGCCAGTCTCGCAGACCGGCGCGTTCGGCCAGGCCGAGGGCCTGTACACGCTGCAGGGCTATAAATTCTGCGTCAGCACTCTGAATTCGAAAGGCGGCATCAGCTTCGGCGGCCAGTCGCACCAGGTCAGCCTTGTGACCCAGGACGACCAGAGCGTCGCCGCGACCTCGGCCCAGATCGTCGACCAGTTCAACGACCAGGGACGCAAGCTGATCCTCAGCCCGTACGGGTCGGCCGCAACCACCGCCGACGCGCCGGTTGTGGAGCGCAACGGCCAGGTCATGGTGGACGCCAACGGAGCCGACACGGCGATCTTCTCCCACGGCTACAAGAACACCTTCGCTGTGCTCTCGCCGAGCAGCTCCTATGTCACCAGCATCATCGACGCCCTGGCCGCATTGAACCCGGCGCCGAAAACGGTCGCCATCATCGCCGCGAACGACGGCTTCAGCCAGCACTCCGCCCAGACCGGCGTGAGCGAGGCTCAGGCCAAGGGCATGACCGTCGTCCCCTCCGCGACGGCCTACACGACTTCGACCAAGGTCGCGGCGAACGTCACCGACGTGTCGAGCGCACTGATCGCAATCAAGCCGACGAACCCGGACGTGATCATCATCTCGGCGCACCTCAACGAGGCGGTCGCCGCGGTCAAGCAGGCGTCCGAGCTTGGGGCCAAGCCGAAGCTCGGTTTCGCCGCCACGGTCGCACCGCCGACGCCGGCCTTCATCTCAGCGTTGGGCAAGTCCTCCGAAGGCGTGATCGGCAGCACGCAGTGGGTGCCCGAGATCTCCGCTTCGGACAACATCTTCGGCAACGCCCACCAGTTCCTGACGAACTTCACCAACACCTTCGGCTGGTCGACCACCCAGTATCCCTACCAGGCGGCGGATGCCGCCGCGGGGTGTGAGGCGATGGCGCTGGCGATCGAGAAGGCCGGCTCGACAGACCCGGCAGCGGTCCGTACCGCGCTCGCCGGCCTCAAGGCCGACACCTTTTATGGCCACATCGAGTTCGACTCGACCGGCATGAACACGACCAAGCCGATGTACGTGGTCCAGGTTCAGCAGTCGGCTTTCACGACCATCTACCCGAGCAACCTCGCGACCAAGCAAGCGATCTGGCCCGCCGTCTCGTAGGAGGCAGCTGATGGGGCAGTTTCTGCAGGCGGCCGCCTATGGCGTCGTCCAGGGCGGCCTCCTCGCGCTGGTCGCTGTCGGTTTCTCGCTCGTGTGGGGCGTCATGAATGTGATCAACTTCAGCCACGGCGCGTTCGCCGTGACCGGGGCCTACGTCGCGTGGCTCATGAGCCAGCGCTTTGGCCTCGACCCGTTCCTGGCGATTCCGATCGTCGCCGTCGCCCTCTTCGGCTTCGGTTACGTCATCCAGCGAGGTCTGATCAACCTGATCATCAACGCGCCGATCTTTCTCACCCTGCTGCTCACCTTCGGCCTGAACCTGGTGATCCTGAACGGGCTGCAGCTTCTCTTCACCTCGGACGACCGCACCATCGACACGTCGTACGCGTCGCAGAGCTTCGCGATCGGTGTGGTGAACGTGCCCTACGGTCGGCTCGCCGCGTGCTTCCTTGCGATCGTGATCACGGTGGCGCTGGCGCTCGTCATGACCCGGACGCGCCTCGGCCACGCGATCGGGGCCACCGGGATGGATCGAGGAGCGGCGCGTCTGATGGGCATCCGCGCGCGTCATATCTATGCCGTGACGTTCGGCATCGCCGCGGCGCTGGCCGGTATCGCGGGCACGATGATCGCCACAGTCGGCTCGTTCAACCCAACGACCACCCCGGGACAGCTGACCCTCGACGCCTTCGTGATCTCTGTGTTGGGCGGGCTCGGCAACATGTACGGCGCGCTGGTCGGAGGTCTTGTGCTGGGCATCGCCGAGTCAATCGGCGGTCTTCTTCTCACGGGCACCTGGGTCAACGCGATCGCGATGGCCGTATTGATCGTGGTTCTGGTCATCAGACCCTCGGGCCTCATCGGCAAGGCCCAGTACAGCGGGCGAGTGGAGGTGTGAACGCCGGGCCTGCACGCGGGTCCGTGGCGGCGGTTCTCCAGCGTCCCCACCGCACCCTCGTGCAGGTGTTCGTCGATTGGATCAGGACCCGGCGACCGGCCAACTCGTGGCCTGCGCTGCTCGGCCTGGTTGGGTTCGCCGCCATGCTGGGCGTGCAGCAGCTCATCGAGCCGGGGACTCAGCGGCTGCTCAGCGCCGTGTTCATGTTCGTCGCCTTGGCCCAGGCGTGGAACCTGATCGGCGGCTACACCGGCTACGCGAGCTTCGGCCAGGTCGCCTTTTTCGGTTTGGGCGCCTACACGGTGGCCGTGCTCATGAACAACTACCACGTCTCGTTCTGGTTGGCGATGCCGGTTGCGATCCTGGCCGGCGTGCTCTTCGCGGTCCTTATCGGCGTGCCACTGCTTCGCCTGCGGGGCCACTATTTCGCCATCGCGACCCTTGGCGCGGCCGAGGGGCTGCGTGAGGTCGTCAACAACCTGACGCCGATCACCGGCGGCGGCCTGGGGATCACGATCCCGACGTTCGGCGACCAGGCCCCGACCCCATATTTCGGCAAGCCGGGCTTTTACCTCGCGTTCCTGGTTCTGGCCGCGGTTTCGGTTGCCGTCTGCGCGCTGTTGTCGCGCAGCCGGTTCGGTTACGCGATGGTGGCTGTCAACGAAGACCAGGAGGCGGCTGGAGCGGTGGGCATCAACACCACCCTGGTGAAAGTCGTTGCGTTCGCGGTCTCGGCCGCGATCGTCGCCTGTGCCGGTGCGTTCTATGCCTTCCAGCAGATCGAGTTCTATCCGACAGACGTGTTCGACGCGAGCTTCACGGTGTTGATGGTGATCATGGTGATGATCGGAGGCAGCGGGACGGTCGCCGGTCCGCTGGCCGGCGCGGTCGGGCTCGAGCTCCTCTCGCAGTTCCTGCGCGTGAACCTGGGCGCCTACAACCAGCTCATCTTCGGCGCGATCATCGTCGTTGTCGTCGTCTTCTTCCCCCAGGGCGTCGTCAACTACTTTCGCGACGCCGTGCGGACGCGCCAGTTCTCGATCTTCGACAACGTGAGGCGCTACAGGCTGTGATCGCACCTGAAGCCGGACCCGCGACCGCGATCCTCGAAGTCCGCAACCTCTCGAAGCGATTCGGCGGGCTGTGGGCGCTGCGCGACGTCAGCTTTTCGGTGGCGGAGGGGCAGATCCTCGGGGTCATCGGGCCCAACGGCGCGGGAAAGAGCACCCTGGTAAACCTGATCACCGGCTTGTTGCGGCCAACAAGCGGCCAGGTCCTGATCGACGGCGAGGACGTCACCGGCTCGCGGCCCTGGGTGATCGCACACGACCGTGTCGCGCGCACGTTTCAGATCGTCAAACCCTTTCGCGGCCTGACCGTCCGCGAGAACGTCGCCATCGGCGCGATGCACGGCAACGAGCGGGACCTCACCGTGCGCGATTCCCTCGCCACGGCAGATGAGCTGCTCGAGCTGGTCGGCATAGCGAAGCACGCCAACGACGCGCCTGGGCAGCTGAGCGTTGCCGACGCCCGCCGCCTCGAGCTGGCGAAGGCGCTCGCGACCCGCCCCAGGCTCTTGCTGATCGACGAGGTGATGGCGGGCTTGCGTTACGCCGAGATCGAGGCGGCCGTGCAGCTGATCCATCGAGTGCGCGACAGCGGGATCACGATCGTGGCCATCGAGCACGTGATGAAGGCGATCGTTTCGGTCAGCGACCATATCCTGGTCCTCCATCACGGATCGATCATCGCCAGGGGAGAGCCGCGCGATGTGTTGTCGGATGAGCGAGTGATCGAGGCGTATCTCGGGCACCGCTACGTGAAGCGGAGGTCGACGTGAACCTGCTCGAGGTGCGCGACCTCAACGCCGGCTATGGCCGCGTCCACGTGTTGTGGGACGTGAGCATCACGGTGGAGGCAGGGCAGATCGTGGCCCTGGTCGGCGCGAACGGCGCCGGCAAGACGACGCTGCTCCGAGCGATCTCGGGCATGATCCCGGCTCGGTCCGGGAGCATGACGTTCAAGGACCGCGAGATCGCCGGCTCGTCGATCGAGGCGATCGTCGACCTCGGCATCGCACATGTGCCGGAAGGAAGACGGTTGTTCACGGGACTCACGGTGCGCGAGAACCTGCTGCTCGGAGGCTGGCGGCGCAACAACAAGGACCTGCGCAGGGTCGTCGAGCTGTTCCCGGCCCTGGCCGAGCGCATGGACCAGACCGCCTCCACGCTGTCCGGTGGAGAGCAGCAGATGTGCGCCATCGGACGGGGCCTGATGGGCCGGCCGGAGCTCCTGCTGATCGACGAGCTGTCGCTCGGCCTGGCGCCGAAGACGGTGGACGAGATCGTCGCGCGGCTGCCTGAGATCGCGGCAGGGGGGACGGCGGTGCTGCTGGTCGAGCAGGACATCGACACGGCGCTGACCGTCTCCCAGTTCGCCTATGTGCAGGAGACCGGCCGGATCACGAAGTCGGGCCCGTCGACTCAGCTGCTGGCCGATCCGACCATCCAGGAGGCGTACCTGGGCCTGTCCGCGACCTGAGCTAATAGGCGCCTTTTGCGCAAGAAGCTCCTCTGTGATGCGCGCGACAGGATCGTCATGCGCAAAACGCGCGAAATGATGGCCTTGCTAAGCGCGCGCTTCCGCGAGCAAGCTACGTCGCGTGGACCTCGCACTCACCGATCGAGTGGTCATCGTCACCGGAGGCGCCTCCAACCTCGGCCGCGCGATCAGCCTCGGCTTTGCAGCTGAAGGAGCCAAAGTGGTGATTGCCGACGTCGACATCGACCAGGCGAGAAAAGTCGAAGCCGATGCCCCAGATGGCAAGGTGGTGGCCCGTCATACCGACGTCACCGATTGGGACTCGGTTTCGTCCACCGTGGAATTCGCGGTCAGCTCGATGGGGAAAGTCGACGTGCTGGTCAACTGCGCCGGCTGGACGATCGACCGCCTGTTCACGGAAAAGCCGCGGGCCGAATGGGAGCGCGAGATCGCGGTCGACACGTGGGGCTTCATCAACAGCGTGCGCGCAGTTCTCGACCCCATGATCGAGCGCCGGTACGGCCGGATCGTCTCGATCGGATCCGACGCCGGCCGCATCGGCGAGTGGCGCGAGGCGGTCTACAGCGGAACCAAGGCGAGCGTAATCGCGATGTCAAAAGCCATCGCCAGGGAGGTCGGCAAGTACGGAATCACCCTCAACGTGGTCTGTCCAGGGCTGATTCCCGGTTCGCCCGAAACCTCGGGCGAGAGCTCGATGTGGTCGGCCGAACAGTCGCAGATGTTCACAGCCGAGGTGCGAGAGAAGGCCGCCAAGGGCTACCCCCTGCGCCGTCTGGGGACCACCGACGATGTGGTGCCTGCCGTCCTGCTGCTGGCTTCTGATCGAGCTTCGTACATCACCGGCCAGACGCTTTCGGTCAGCGGCGGCTACACGATGATCTGAGCGAGGATCTCATCGCGGATCTTCCGCCAGCGCTCGACTCGATTTCTGCCGATCAGCGGAAACATGAGGGTATCGACGCCCGTCGACCAAAGCTGACGCAACCGGGCCACGCATTCGTCGGGCGTTCCAACGACGGCGAGAGCACGCGTCAGCTCATCGGAGACCGCCGCGCTGTGCTCGGCCCTCGTCGACAGGTGCTCCGCGTAGTCGTACGAGTCGGCGCTGCGCTGAATCTCGCCTCGAAAGGGCGAAAGGCTGGGCGCAAGCTCTTTGTAATGCGTGAGAAGCCGCGCCTGGGTTGAGGCCCACGACCGCACGTCGTCGATATCTGTCGACATCGTGGTGACGAACGAAATGTCGAAGTCGTCGCGCGAGCGGCCCGCTGCCCCCAGCCCGGCCTCGATCCATGCGACCTGCTGCCGGACCATGTCCGGCTGGGCGGGGCCCATCACGATCGCGCCGTCGGCCTTGCGTCCCGCCAGCTCGCACATCCGCTGCTGGCTGACGGCGAGATAGATCGGGATCGTGGCAGCGGCATGGGGGAGGTTGTACTTCTTGCCGTCCAGCGCTCCTTCCTCGCCGCTGAAGACCGCCCGAAAGAAATCGATCGCCTCCTCCAGCTCCGCGACCTTCTGCGGCTTCAGGCCGAGACCGTAAAGAGCGGAGTCCCCGGCGCCCAGACCCAGGGCCGCCCGTCCATGCGAGATTTCGGCCAGCGCGGCGATCGCGTTGGCGGTGATCGTCGGGTGGCGGGTCACAGCGTTGGTGACGCCGGTGCCCAGGTCGAGCCACTTCGTGTTGAGCGCGGCCACGATCAAACCCGCGTAGACGTCTTTCATCGCGAGCTGCGAATCGATGACCCACACGCGGCCGACGCCTTCGGCCTCGAGCTCGGCCATGAACTTCGCCCAGCTCTCGAAGGACTGGCGGGGGCTGATCCCAACGCTGACGTCGAACTGGCTCACGTCGATTTACGGTTTGACCGCTTGGACATGGATTGTTTGCGGCGAGTCACCACCTCGCGCCGTTCGGGGCTCGCTGCCGCGTCCGCGCGCAGCTGCTGCGCCAAAAGCAAATCCTCACCGGATACCCCGCGCCGCGCAAGGAGGTCGAGGCTTGCCTTGGTTCCGTGGACCGCCGGCCGAGGCGACATCGCGAGCATCTCGGCCAGCGCCTGAATGCGTTTGTCGAGCTTCGAGGCGGGAAGCACTTCTGTGACGAGTCCCCAGGCGCTCGCGCGCTCGGCGTCGAGCTCCGGCATCGCCAGGAGAAGGTCCGATGCTCTGGCGATGCCACAGATCTGCACCAGCCGCGCCAAGAACTGGAACCGATAGACGACGCCGAGGCTCACCGCCGGAACGGACAACCGAAGATCTGCGGCAGCGATCCGGAGGTCACAGTTCAAGGCGAGCTCGACTGCGGCGCCGTGGCAGTGACCCTGGAGCCTGGCGATCACCGGCGCGGGACATGCACGGAGCGCGGCCGCCGCCTCGCCGATGTGCCGGTCTGCCTCGAGGTCGTCGACGGTCCCGGTCAGCAGTGACAGGTCGTAACCGGAGGAAAAAGCCTGGGTGCCCGCGCCCCGCAGGATGACGGCCGACGCGCGGGCGCCGTCGATCAGAAGAGCGTCGGCAAGCGCGGTCAGGAGCTCGGGGTCGAGCGCGTTCTTACGCTCCGGCCGGTCGATCGTGAGAGTGAGGATTTCGTGAGCTCCCCACTCGCGCCTCAGTGCCTCAGGCAAGTTCGGCCAGGAAAGAGTTGATGGAGCCCGCCAGCTCGCGAGGCTTCTCAACAGGGATCGGATGGCCGGCATCGGGGATGATCTCGAGCCGGCTGCCTTTGATCCCCGCGGCGATGATCTCCGCTGCCTTCGGCGGGCAGTGCCGGTCCTTCTCCGAGGCGACGATCAGAGTCGGCATGGTGATGCGCCCGAGGTCCGGATCCAGCGGCGCTTCGTTGAGCGCCGCCATGGCCGCGCATGCGTTGGCGTAGCCGCGAGGGTCGGCCGTCGACTGCCTTCGGATCAGCAGCGCCTCTTCCAGCTCTTGGGGTGACTCGGCGTGCACGTCGGCAGTGTCGCGGTCGAGCGTCTCCCGAAGCTGCGGATCGCCGCGCTCCACCATGTCCACCCGCTGGCGGTACCAGTCAGCCGCGGCGCGCCCGACGCGACTCGATGTCGCCACGAGAACCAGTCCGCGGACGTCGAGCGGGAAATCGATCGCGAATCTCATGGCGACGGTTCCGCCGAGCGAGAAGCCGGCGATATCCACCTGCTCGAGGTTGACGGCGTCCAGGAACTGGAGGAAGTCATTGCTCAGCTGACGAAGCGTGCCGTGCGGCGTGCCGAGGGTGGTCTGGCCGTGGCCCCGGAGGTCATACAGAATCACGCGCCGGTGGAGCATCAGATCCGGAATGGTCCGCCGCCATGCCCGGTGGTCGTCCCCCAGACCGTGGATGAGGACAAGGGGGTCGCCGCGCCCGACTTCGGAATAGGCAACCTCCATGTCGTCGATGTGGACGCTCATCGCTGGGCTGCGAGCTCACGGAGCGATTTGCGATTCACTTTGCCCGGGCCGGACAGCGGCAGCTCATCGACGTTGTACACCGCTTCGGGCCACTTGTAGTGGGCCAGCCCTCGCTCGTTCAGAAAGCTGTCGAGCTCGTGCTTGTCCGCCCTACCGACGACGAAGGCGACCGCGACCTCGCCGAGCTCTGCATGCGGACGGCCGACCACGCATACGTCGAGCACCTCGGGGTGCGTGCGCAGGATCGACTCCACCTCGTAAGGGTTGATGTTCGTGCCGCCCCTGATGATGATGTCTTTCACCCGCCCCGCGACGTGCAGGTAGCCGGCCTCATCGACAAAACCGAGGTCGCCCATGTGAACCCAGCCGTCGTCCGAGTACGGCCCGAACGCCTCTCCCCAGTACCGTTCCTGGACAAGGTCGCCCCGCATGCAGATCTCGCCGTCGACAATCTTCCATTCGGCGCGGTCGTGCGGCCGGCCGACGCTGGTCCACCGCGCCGGCTGCGGATCGGACGGCCTCGCGACGGCGAGCTGGCCCGCGTCCATCGAGCCGTAGAAGCTCGAGATTGGGATGCCAGTCGAGATCTCCCACCGCTCCGCAATCTCTGGGGGAAGGGGTGCGCCGGCGACCGCCACTGCGCGTGCCGAGGGCAGAGAGATTCCGTGAGCCAGCATGCGGATCACGTTGGTCGGCACACCGACCAACAGGGTCGAGCGTGACCCGCGGGCCACTTCGAGGCAGAGCTCGGCTGTCCACTGCGGCTCGTGGAGCATGACCAGGGCAGCGCCGACGCGAAGGCAGTACAGGCACATGCCCCCGATGCCCTGAGTCAGCGGCGTCATGGGGAGGACGCGATCGTTTGCGGTGACCTCGAGCCGGCTTGTAAAGCTCTCGAAGGTCACCTGCTTCAGCCGCGCCGACAGCGACGCGAGCTTGGGCATCCCCGTCGTGCCCGAGGTCAGCGCTATCTCCACGATCCGGCCCGGATCCGCAGCCGCGGTGGCGGGTGTGGGCAGACCGGCCGCCGAGGCGGTCGCCAGCTCGTCCGCCATGTCGGAATCGATCACCAGGGCCGGCCGCGCCTTCTCTGTGATCCATCGCATCTCGTGCTCGCCCAGACCGAGCGGGAGCGGCAGCAGGACGGCGCCGAGGTCTGGGACCGCGAGCTCTAGCGCGACGTACATCCACACGTTCGGCAGCCGAACTCCCACCACGTCGCCCACCTTGATGCCGCGCGCGCTGAGCAGCGCCTGGAGCCGGCGGACGTGGCCCAGGAGCTCGACGAAAGTGATCTCGACCCCATCGTCCCAGACCGCGGCGGTCTCTCCGCGGCGTTCGGCGTTCGACTCCAGGAAGCTGATGGGGTCGTAAGGCCGGGTCACGACGTGACCTCGGCGATCCGGTCAGGCGTGAGCGGCAGGATCACGTCGGCGAGCGAGCGAGCGTCGGCGATCGCATTTGCGATCGCTGCGGTGGCGCCGATCGTGCCTCCCTCGCCGGCGCCTTTCGTGCCCAGCTCGTGCACCGTCGAGGGCGTCACCAGGTGCACGATCTTCACCTCGGGGGATTCACCGATGCTCGGAATCATGTAGTCGAGGAACGTCCCGCTGCGCAGCTCGCCGTCGGCGCCATACGCGACCTCCTCCATCACCGCGGCTCCGAAACCCTGCGCCACTCCGCCCACGACCTGTCCCTCGACGATGGCCGGGTTGATGATCACGCCGCAGTCCTCAGCGACCACATAGCGAAGGATCTCGACGGCACCGGTTTCACGATCGACCTCGACGAGGCAGGCGTGCGTCGCATAAGGGTGCGAGGCCTGGACTGCGTCGTACGTCACCGACACGTCGAGCCTGTGACCGCCGTTTTCCGATTCGTCGGTCGTGGCCAGCTCCGGCAAGGTGGTGATGACATTCTTGCCGTCGACGACGATTTGCGAACCGCGAATGGACAAGCGCTCAGTGGGCTGGTCGAGCCGCCACGACGCCGCGTTGAGAATTTCCTCACGTAGCAAGCCCGCCGCGCGATGTGTGCTCGTCGCCGCGGTCACCGAGCTCCGGCTCATGAAAGACCCGGTTCCGCGCCCGACCGCCCCCGTGTCGGTCTGCTCGACGACCACGCTCGCGAAGTCGACGCCGAGATTTGCCGCCGCGACCTGGGCCAGGGTCGTCTGTAAGCCCTGACCAATCGCGGGACAGGTGGTCTGCACGTGGACGCGGCCGTCGTGCTCGAGCCAAACGCGTGCCGTGTCCGTGCCCGGGATATCCGCCATGCCGCGGGCTTCGAAGGTCGCCGAGCCCGCGCCGGTGTACTCGACGTAGGAGCCGATGCCGATCCCGACCAGGCGGCCCTGGCCGCGCGCTTCCTCTTGCTCCTTGCGAGCGCCGGCGTAGTCGAATGCCTGCAGCGCCGTCTCGAGGGCGGCGGCGTAGTCGCCCGACTCGTACGGATGGTTCGTCACGCTGAGGTAGGGCATCCGCGCCGCCGGTACGAAGTTGACCCGTCGCACGTGCGCGGGATCCAGCCCGAGCCGCCCGGCGACCAGGTCCATGAGCCGCTCGTGGACCAGAACCGCGGTCACCATGCCGACGCCGCGATACGGGCCTTCGGGGCACTTGTTGGTCGCGACTGCGTATGAGTCGAACTCATAGTTGCGAATCTCGTATGGCCCCGGGATGAGTCCGGCGGTGCCCAGCGGGTCGAGCAGGGGACCGAACGGCCTTATCCCATAGGCACCGATGTTCGAGAAGAGCGTGGCGCGCAAGCCCAGGACCCGTCCGTCATCGCGGACTGCTGCGCTGAACTTCACGATCTGGTCTCGCGCGTGGCTCGCGGACATCATGTGCTCCGACCGCGTCTCGACCCATTTCACCGCGACATTCGTGTGCATCGCGATCCAGGCCAGCAGGATCTCCTCGGGGTAAACCTGCGCCTTGATGCCAAACCCGCCGCCAACGTCGGTGGCGACGACGCGCACCTGCGTCTCGCCGATGCGCAGGCATTCGGCGACGGCGGCAGCGACAAGGTGCGGGACCTGGGTCGAGGTCCAGACAACTACGCCTCCCTCGTGGTCGGGCATGGCCACCACGCCGCGGCACTCGATCGGCGCGGCCGAGACTCGCGGATGCGTCACCTCACCCTCGACGATGAGGCCGGCTTGTTCGAACGCTCCGTCCACATCGCCGTACGTGCGGTGGGCCAGGTAGAAGAGGTTCTCCGGCACCGCTTCGTGGACGAGCGGCGCGCCCTCCGCGAGTGCGTCCTCGAGCGTGACGACCGCCGGCAGGGAGTCGATCTCGGGTTGGAGCAGCTCGACGGCGTCGGCAGCCTGGTAACGGCTGCCTGCGACGACCGCGGCCATCATCTCGCCTGCGAAACGAACGCGATCGCCGGCCAGTATTGGCCTCTCCGGCGCCACGGCGCCCGGGGTCGTCAGGTGGACGGCAAGCTGTCGGCACGAGACTTCGAGGTCGGCCGCCGTGAACACGGCGCTGACGCCGGCGGCGGCCTTGGCGGATGAGGTGTCGAGAGCTCGGATCCGGCCGCTTCCTACGGGACTGCGCAGCAGCGCCACGTGCAGGCAACCGTCGGGTTGGAGGTCATCGGCGAACTGACCCTCGCCCCGCAGGAGGCGACCGTCCTCGAGTCGCCTCAGCCGCTTGCCGAGAGGGCCGGCTTCAGCCATCGTCATGCAACGTTAAGGTCTTCCTCATCAAAGGCATCGCCTCGTTCAACGCCTTGCCACGCGCGGACGCGGAGGAGCAGCTCCACGCATGTTTCGCCAACCGAGTGTGGACGTCGCGCTTGGCGGGCGGCCGTCCGTACAAGACCTTCGCGCAGCTCCTGGCGGCCGCCGAGCTGGCCTGGCGCGACCTGAGCGACGCCGCCTGGCTCGAAGCCTTCGCCGCCCACCCGCGGATCGGCGAGGCCGGCGGCCACGCGCCGGCGACCTCCGAGCGCGAGCAGAGAACGGTCATGGAGGGCTCTACTGCGACGTTGACGGCTCTGGCGGCCGAGAATCGGGAGTATGAGGCGCGCTTCGGCCATGTCTTTCTCATCGCCGCGAGCGGCCGCGGCGCTGAAGAGGTCCTCGCCGCCCTGCGCGAGCGCATGGCCAACGACCCTGCCACGGAGCTCCGGGTCGCGGCGGCCGAGCAGCGTAAGATCACGCGGCTTCGACTGGAGAAGCTGCTGAACGCATGAGCATCTCGACCCACGTCCTCGACACGATGCGCGGCTCGCCCGCGGCGGGCCTGGCGGTCGCCCTGCACCGGCGCGAGCCCGCCGGCGACTGGAAGGAGGTCGGTCAGGCCGAGACTGATGCGGACGGCCGCGTGCGCGAGCTCTCGGAGGAAGAGCTCGAGGCGGGGGAGTACCGGCTCGAGTTCGACACCCGGCCATATTTCGAGCGCTCAGGACTCGATCCTTTCTATCCGTCGGTGGCTGTCACCGTGAACTTCGAGGGCGGCCACCTGCACGTGCCAGTGCTCCTCAGCGCGTTCGGCTACACCACCTACAAAGGCACATGACGATCGTCCTCGGCGACAACCAGTACGGGAAGGCCGAGACGCACGTCGTTCGGGTCACAAGATCCGGAGCCATACACGACATCAAGGACCTCAACGTCAGCGTCGCCCTGGCCGGGGACTTCGTGGATACGCATCAGACCGGCGACAACAGCAAGGTCGTCCCCACCGATACGCAAAAGAACACGGTCTTCGCCTTTGCCCGCGATCCCATCGGCGAGATCGAAGACTTCGGCATCCGCCTTGCGCGGCATTTCGTGGGCGAGTTCGCTTCCGTGTACAGGGCCCGTGTGCACATCGAGGAAGCCTCCTGGTCGCGCATCACGGTAGGCGGCAAGCATCACGACCACGCGTTCGTGCAAAGCGGATCGGAGAAGCGCCTGGCCACGGTCACATGCACCGACGACCGAACGTGGGTCGTCAGCGGTGTCGGCGACATGTTGGTCCTCAAGTCGACCGGCTCCGAGTTCCGCGGTTTCGTCAAGGACCGCTTCACGACCCTGCCCGAGACGGACGAGCGGATCCTCGCCACCTCAGTCGTCGCGCGCTGGCGCTATGTCGCCACAGACGTCGACTGGCGTCACTCGTTCGCCGAGGTGCGACGTCACCTGCTCGAGGCATTCGCCGTCAAGCACAGCCTGTCCCTGCAGCAGACGCTGTACGCGATGGGCGAGGCGGTGCTCACCGCGCGGCCTGAGGTGGCCGAGATCCGGATGTCGATGCCCAACAAGCACCACTTCGTGGTCGACCTCTCGCCCTTCGGCATGGCGAACGAGAACGAGGTCTTCCACGCCGCCGATCGCCCGTACGGCCTCATCGAGGGCAGCGTGACACGCGACGACGCGCCGGAACCCGGCCTCGCCTGGTGATGGAGTTCTTCCAACCGGCGACCTGGGCCGAGGCGCTCCAGATGAAGGCGGCTCACCCTGAGGCGGTCCCAATCGCCGGCGGCACCGACGTCATGGTGGAGATCAACCTGGACCGTCAACGCCCGGCCGCGATCATGGACCTCAATCGCATCAGGGAGCTGGCGGAGTGGGAGCGCTACGACGGGATGCTGCGGATCGGCGCCGGCGTCACGTACACCCGCCTCATCGACGAGCTGGGCGACCGCCTGCCAGGCCTGGCCATGGCCTCGCGCACCGTGGGTTCGCCTCAGATCCGCAATCGCGGCACCGTCGGCGGCAATCTCGGCACCGCATCACCGGCAGGGGATGCGCACCCACCTCTCCTCGCCACGGATGCGATCGTGGAGCTGGCCTCAACGTCGGGGACGCGGCACGTCGCAATCCACGAGTTCTTCACCGGGCCGAAGCGCAGCGCGATGCGGAAGGACGAGCTGATCGCGGCGTTTCTGGTCCATCCCGCGACCGGGCCACAGCAGTTTTCCAAGGTCGGAACTCGCAACGCGATGGTGATCGCCGTGTGCTCGTTCGCGGTGTCCCTGGATCCGACCCATCGGAGCGTCGGCACGGGAATCGGCTCTGCCGGACCGACCCCGCTGCGAGCCCCGCGAGCTGAGCGATTCATCGAGGACGTGCTCCTCGACGAGAACCTGTGGAACCTCAGGACCGAGGTCAGTGCATCGGCGCTCAAGCGTTTCGGCGACCTCGTCGCCCGCGCCGCGAAGCCCATCGACGACGTGCGCGGCACCGCCTCCTATCGCCGCCACGCGCTCGCTGTCCTGGCACGCCGCTGCCTGACCTGGGCCTGGAACGACTACCGATTGGCCGCATGAAAGTCAGCACCACCGTGAACGGCAGACCGCATGTGGCCGACGACGTGTGGGAGGGCGAGAGTCTTCTCTACCTCCTGCGCGAGCGTTTCGGGCTCTTTGGTTCGAAGAACGCCTGCGAGCAGGGGGAATGCGGATCGTGTTCCGTCTACCTCGACGGCACGCTGGTGTGCGCCTGCCTCGTGCTTGGCGGCCAGGCGAACGGCCGGGAAATCGTCACCATCGAGGGGCTCGACGGAGCGAAGGTCCAGCAGGCCTTCGTCGTGGCCGGTGCGGTGCAGTGTGGCTTCTGCACCCCGGGACTCGTCGTGGCGGCGCATGACCTCTTGAATCGAGTCCCCAATCCGACCGACGCTCAGATCCGCGAAGCCCTTGCCGGCAACATTTGCCGCTGCACGGGCTACGCGAAGATCATCGATGCGGTCAGGTTGGCGGCGGGATCTGCATGAGGATCGGCGAGAGCGTCCTCCGGCCGGACGGCCCCGCCAAGGCGCGGGGTGACTTCGTCTATTCGTCCGACCTGCGAGTCGACGGCATGTTATGGGGCGCGACGGTACGCAGCCCGCATCCTTACGCCCGGATCGTCTCGATCGACACGATGGAGGCTCGCGCGATGCCCGGCGTGAAAGCGGTGCTCACCCACCATGATGTGCCTGGCCGCAATCTTTACGGCCTCGAGATCGAGGACCAGCCTGTGCTCGCCTCCGAGGTCGTGCGCTACTGGGGGGAGGCCGTCGCGCTTGTGGCGGCCGAGCACCCGGAGCAGGCGCGCCGCGCCGCCGAGAAGGTGCGTGTCGAGTACGAGGTCCTCCAACCGGTCACGGACCCGGACTACGCACTCACTTCTGGCGCACCTCGACTTCATCCCGACGGCAACATCACGCGGCGGGTCAAGATCCGGCACGGCAAAGCAGACCCCAGAGCCGACGTCGTTGTGAAGGGCGAGTACGAGATCGGGATGCAGGACCAGGCGCCGCTCGGTCCGGAGTCGGGCCTGGCGATCCCTGACGGGGAGGGTGGGGTCGACCTGCACATCGCGACGCAGTGGCTGCACATCGACCAGAAACAGCTGGCCGGCATCCTCGGGCTCCCTCCCGAGAAAGTTCGCCTTACCATGGCCGGGATCGGAGGTGCATTCGGTGCGCGAGAAGACCTCTCGATGCAGGCCCACGCGTGCATGCTGGCCCTCAAGACAGGCCGCCCGGTCAAGATCTCCTACTCGCGGACCGAGTCGTTCGTCGGTCACGTGCATCGCCATCCGGGACGCCTCATCTACGAGCACGGGGCGAATCGGGACGGAAGGCTCGTCTACGTGAAGGCCCGCATCCTGCTCGACGGCGGCGCGTATGCGTCGAGCTCGACCGCGGTGATCGCCAACGCGTCGTGCTTCGCAGCCGGTCCGTATCGCTGCCCGAACGCAAACATCGACGGCATGGTGGTCTACACGAACAACCCGCCATGCGGCGCGATGCGGGGCTTCGGCTCCGTGCAGAACTGCTATGCGCACGAAGCGCAGATGGACAAGCTCGCCGAGGCGTTGGGGATGGACCCGGTCGAGCTGCGCATGCGCAACGCGCTGGAAAGCGGTGACGAGATGATCACGGGCCAGGTGATCGACGGCCCGGTCCCAGTCGCCGAGTTACTAAGAAGAGTCCTCTCCATGCCTCTCCCCGCAAGCGGGGAATTCAGTGGGCGCGCTGGGCGCGTCCTTGACGGGCTTGTCCCGCAGGGCAAGGGTGGGGACGTGGAGCTGACATCACGGCCCGGAGGAGTTTCCAACACCACCCACGGCGAGTCGGTCGTGCGCGGGGTCGGCTACGCGGTCGGCTTCAAGAACATCGGCTACTCGGAGGGCTTCGACGACTACTCGACGGCCAGGGTGAGGCTGTCGGTCGCCGATGGAAGGCCCCGCGTCGAGGTGCACACCGCCTCGGCCGAGGTTGGACAGGGCCTGGTCACCGTTCAGGCGCAGATCGCGGCGACCGAGCTCGGTGTCACCGACGTGGTGGTGCTCAACGCCGACACGCGCGTCGGCTCTTCGGGCTCCTCCTCCGCCTCGCGCCAGACATACATCACCGGCGGGGCGGTCAAGGCTGCCTCCGAAGCCGTGCGGCACCGCGTGCTCGAGCTCGCACAGTCGGAGCTGCGCGCGGCGAGTGGCCTGCGAATCGAGAACGATGCGGTGGTCGACGCGGTCGGCAACCAGGTCATCGCCCTGGCCACGCTGCTGGGCGACGCGGTGATCGATGAAACGCGCGAGTTTCGGCCGCGCCGCACGAACCACCTCGATCCGGAGACAGGCCAGGCCAACGCGCACATGCAGTACGCGTTCGCCGCGCACCGCGCCGTGGTCGATGTCGACACCGAGCTCGGCCTGATCAAGGTCGTCGAGCTGGCGACGGCCCAGGATGTCGGTAAGGCGATCAACCCGATCGCCGTGCAAGGTCAGCTCGAAGGCGGGGCGGCGCAGGGCCTCGGCCTGGCCGTGATGGAGGAGATCCAGGTCAAGGACGGCGTCATCCGCAATGCGTCGTTCACCGACTACCTGCTGCCGACCATCCTCGACATGCCTCCGGTGCGGATGGACATACTCGAGCTCGGCGACCCCAACTCGCCGTACGGCCTGAAGGGGGTGGGGGAGCCCCCGACGATCTCCTCCGGCCCCGCCATCGTGGCCGCGATCCGCGCCGCCACCGGCCGCGAGATCACGCGGGTACCGGTACGTCCGCACGACCTGACGCTTTGACGACCCTGTTGGTCCGGGCTGGGCTCGTCTACACCGGCGCGGGCGACGAGGTCGAAAACGGCTGGATCCTGGCGCGCGACGGCATGATCGCCGAGGTCGGCTCCGGCCAGCCGCCAGCCGCCGAGGAGGTCATTGACGAGCGTAACTGTGTCGCCGTGCCCGGCCTGGTCAACGCGCACGACCACATGTATCAGTGGGCGACGCGCGGCTACGTGCCTGACGGAACTCTATTCGAGTGGCTCCGCGCCCTCTATCCGGTCTGGGCGCGCATCGACGCCGAAACGGTGCGGGTTGCGGCCCGCGCTGCGATGGCGCGCCTGCTGTTGTGCGGCTGCACGCTCTCGACCGACCATCACTACGTCTTTCCACACAACCGGCCCGGAATCTTCCAGGCGCTCGTCGAGGTGGCGCAAGAGCTTGGCCTTCGCTTCCATCCGTGCCGCGGGTCGATGTCGCTTGGAGAGGCGAAGGGCGGCCTGCCGCCGGACACTGTGGTCGAGGAGGAGGAAGCCATCCTCGTCCACACCGAAGCGATGATCAATCGCTACCACGACCCGAAGCCCGGGGCGATGACTCGGGTCGTGGTGGCGCCGTGCTCGCCTTTCTCTGTCACCCCCGAGCTCATGCGCGATTCCGCAACCCTGGCGCGACGGCACGGCGTTCGCCTGCATACGCACCTGGCTGAGACGCTGGACGAAGAGCGCTTCTGCATCGAGAAGTTCGGCCGCCGGCCGGCTGAGCTGATGGCGGATTTCGACTGGACGGGCGACGACGTGTGGTACGCCCATGGCATCCACCTGAACGACGCGGAGGTCGAGCGGATCGCTGAGGTCAAGACCGGCATCGCCCACTGTCCCTCGAGCAACATGCGGCTGGGTGCGGGGATGTGCAGGGTGGAGGACCTGGTCCGCGCTGGGGCTCGGGTTGGGTTGGGCGTCGACGGCTCGGCCAGCAACGAAGACGCGAACATCGCGGTGGAGGCTCATCAGTCGCTGCTCCTCGCCCGAGTCCGGGCGACCTCGCCGAAGTCGCTGGACGCCCGGGGTGCGCTGCGGTTGGCGACACGTGGCGGGGCGGAGTGCCTCGGCCGCGATGATTGCGGTGTTCTCGAGCCGGGCAAGTGCGCCGACATCGCGTGCTTCCGGGTCGATGATCTGGCACATGCCGGCATCAAAGACCTGGTCGCGGCCGTTGTGCTCGCGCCGCCATCGCGAGCCCAGACCGTGATCGTGAATGGGAGGGTGGTCGTGCGCGGGGGGCGATTGCTGACCGGCGACGAAGATCAGATCGCCCGCGAGATAGCAGCCACAAGCGAACGCCTGGCCGGATGAAGGACTTGTCTTCCCCGCTTGGGGGGAAGTACCCGGCGAAGCCGGGGGATGGGCTGCTCCAAATGCTCCTCCGGCGCTGGCTGGATGACCTGTCTTCCCCGCTTGCGGGGAAGTACCCGGCGAAGCCGGGGGATGGGGCTGCAGCGAGCCCCTCCGTCGGCTGCGCCGACACTCCCCATGAATGGGGAGGAGCCTATTTCTCTGGTCGGATGAACTGACCTTGGCCTGGTTCCCGGCCCCGGACCAGCGTCTTGACCGTCCGGCCGCGGATCTTCTGCCCCTCGTGGACGCTGAACGGGTTGCGGTAGAGCAGGTCCTCGCGCCGGACCACGCCGTCCGGCTTGAGGTCGACGATCCACAGGTCGGCGTCGAACCCCGGCGCGATGTCGCCCTTGCGCTCGAGGCCGAAGCGTTTCGCGACGTTGGTTGCGGTCAGGGCCGCGACCAGCGGCAGCTCGAGACGCCGATCCGACAGCAGCAGCTGCCGCGTCGACTGACAGCCTGAGATGCCGCCCCAGATCTTGCGGAAGTCATCGCCCTGCTTCAGGTCGAGCGTGCTGGGCGAGTGGTCCGACACCACCATCTGCAGGCCGCCGTAAAGGGTCGGCAGCAGAGCGGCTTTGTCGCGAAACGGCGGAGCACATTTGCCCAGGCCGCCCAATCTCTCCAGGTCGTCCGCCCCGTACAGCAGGTAGTGGGGGCAGGTCTCGCCGGTGACGTCAGCCCCGCTCTCTCGGTGCGCGTGGATGAAGGCCGCGCTCGCGAGCGTGCTGACGTGAACGATGTGGAGTCTGCAGCGCGCCTCTTGTGCCCACTCGATCGCGTCGTGAACCGCCGACAGCTCCGCCTGCCAGGGTCGCGATTCCAGAAAATCGCGTGCGGTTGGACCCTTCGGCTCCATGAGCATGGCGGAATCTTCGGCATGCACCAACAGGATCGAATCGAGGTCCGCGATACGCTTCATCGCTTCACGAAGGGTTCGCTCGTCGCAGGCCGGAAATTCGTCGATGCCGCTCGGACACATGAACGCCTTGAATCCCATCACTCCGCGCTCGACGAGGCCTTCCAGCTGATCCAGGTTGCCCGGCACCACGCCGCCCCAGAAACCGAAGTCGACCCTGGACGAACGGCGCGCGGCATCCACCTTCAGGTCGAACGCCTCGGCGGTCGTCGTCACGGGGAGGCTGTTGAGCGGCATGTCGATAAAAGTCGTGTAGCCGCCGGCCGCCAGTGCTGCCGACCCGTGGGCGATGTCCTCCCATTCCGTGCGCCCCGGTTCGTTGAAGTGGACGTGCGAGTCGATTCCGCCGGGAAAGATGTGGAATCCAGTCGCGTCAATCTCCTCACCGTCGCCGCCGAGGTTTTGTCCGACGTCGGTGATGCGGTCGCCCGCGATTGCGATGTCGGCCTCCATGACACCACGCGCTGTCACGACCGAACCCCCGCGAACGATCACTTCTGAGCGAGGAGCTCCAGGAAGCGGCTGAGCACGTCGAGTGCGACGGCCACGTCCTCAGTGGTCACCGACTCCGCCGGGTTGTGGCTCACGCCTCCTTTGCAGCGGACGAACAGCATCCCCACGTCGGTCAGCGACGACATCACGACCGCGTCGTGGCCTGCTCCGCTCGGCAACTGGGCGGGCTCCACCCGCTGCTCCTTGACTGCCTGCGTCAGCAACGAAACAAGACGCGGTGAACAATGCACCGCCGGGTTTTGACTGACCGGCCGGATCTCGACCGTCAGCCGGCGGGTCTTGGCGATGTTCTGGGCTCGTGTGAGCAGGGCATCGGTGACATCGACTCGAGTCTTGTCGTCAGGGTGCCGGGTGTCCAGGGTGAGCTTTGACCTGCCAGGGATTACGTTCGCGACGCCTGGCTCCACCTCGAGCTTGCCTACGGTCGCCACCATGCCGTTCTGGGTTGCAGCGGCAGCCTCTACCGCCAACGCAAATTCGGCCGCTCCGGCCAGCGCGTCACGCCTGTGGTCCATGGGCACTGTGCCGGCATGGCCCGCCAGCCCGATGAACTCGATCTCGAACCGGCTCTGGCCGGCGATCGCCGAGACGACGCCGACGGGCAGGCCGCGCGCCTCGAGCAGGGGCCCCTGCTCGATGTGCACCTCGCAGTAGCCGAGCAGGTCGCCGCCCCGCCAGCGATCGTCGTCGATCCGCTCGGAGTCGCCGCCAAAGGCGCGGATCGCCTCGGCCATCTTGATCCCGGCCGCGTCGACGCGCTCGAGGTCGCGCGGGTCGAACTTTCCGGCCACAGCACGGCTGCCGAGGTAGGTCGAGCCGTAGCGCAGGCCTTCCTCGTCGGCAAATGCCATCACCTCGATCGCAAACGGAAGGCGCCGGTCGGCATCGTGCAGGCGCTGCACGGCGGCGATGGCGACGATCACGCCAAGTGGCCCGTCGTACTTCCCGGCGTCGCGCACAGAATCGATATGCGAGCCCAGGAGCAGGGTTGCATCGCCGGTGCCTCTGTAGCGGCCGCGGAGGTTGCCGATGTAGTCCCGGGTGACCGTCATGCCGGCTTCGCCCATCCATTCGCCGACGAGCGCCTGGGCGCACCGCATCGCATCGGAGGCGTACGGCCGCGTGATGGCGCCGGGCTCTTCCGTGCACTCGGCGAGGTAGTGGCAACGCTCGATGATGATTCGCGGCAGGGTCACGCCAGTTCGGTGAATGTGATCTCCTGCGCGCCCTTACGAAGCACGAGCTCGCCAAGCTCCTTCAGCTGCTCGTTGCCCTCGTAGATCGTTGCGAAGTGATTGCCCGCAAGCTGGCCCATCTTGCTGGCGAACAGCGTGGCCCCGTAGGGAAACAAGATCTCGGTCTCCGAGATCCCGCCTGGATAGAGCAGGAGCTCGCCCGGCGCCGGGTGGCTGGTGTGGTTCTCGTAACCCAGGCCGAGGTCCAGGTCGCCGAGCGGGATCCACGCCGCCTCGCCGCTCCAGCGAGCCTGGATCAGCTGGGTCTTGAGCGGCAGCATAGATCGGAACTTCTCACAGGACGTCGGCGCGCGCCGGGTCTCGAGGTGCGCTTTGAAGCGCAGCCCCGAGACCGTGATCTCTATTCCTATGCCCGCGTCCCCATTGCCGCCCGGGAGCTGGCCGTCTGGCGCCGCAAGTTCATGTTCAAGACGTAGTAGAGGCCACCACTGATGATGAACCCGACGATGAAAGTGATGTCTCCGAACTGAGGATAGTTATAGGGCACGTAGCCGACGTAGATCGCCTGGTCAGCGAAAAGCCACA
>Ga0209805_1000410_pt1 | contig 26146 bp, 30 predicted proteins | sample GraSoiAngelo_148_FD_185905 | JGI IMG/M metagenome (GOLD analysis project Ga0209805, IMG submission 185905) | Grasslands soil microbial communities from the Angelo Coastal Reserve, California, USA - 14_1009_09_20cm (SPAdes) (version 2) | ecosystem: Environmental > Terrestrial > Soil > Grasslands ...
CTGGCCCTTGAGCAGGCCGCCGATGGGCGCCGCCGTGACCGCCACCAGGACGGTGAGCTCGGGATGACGCCGAAAGACGATGACCGCGGCGAGCAAGGCCACTTTCGGCAGCTCACTGGCCTCCGCCCCTTCCTTCGACCCGAGCACAAAGTCGTCGATCACGCACATGCCGATGAAGCTGATCCAGGCCCACGGCGCCTGGTACGGCTGGGCCGGGCCGACCCAGGCGATGGTGGCGCCGAGCAGGGCGCAAAGCCCCGCCGCCCAGAGGCAGACGCGAATCGATCGAGGGCTCAATGGACGCTGAAAGAGACCCACGGCTGGCGAGAGTGCAACGGCGGCGGCGAGGGGGCCTTTTGGGTGCTTTACGCTACGGGGCGATGTTCCGCCGGAAAATCCAGCCGCCCCCCACGGCCGATCGCTGGCTGGTGATCGGTCTTGGCAACCCGGGCCGGGAGTACGAGCGATCCCGGCACAACCTCGGCTTCCTGGTGGCCGACGAGCTCGCCCGCCGGCACGGTGGCCGGATCAGCGATCGGGCGGCGAAGTCGCTGACCGGACGAATCCGACTCGGTGACAGGGAGCTGGTGCTGTCGAAGCCGCAAACCATGATGAACCTCTCCGGGCAAGCGGCCAAGGCGCTGCGCGCGAAATACAACGTGCCGCTGGACCGGGTATTGATCGTCCATGACGACCTCGATCTGCCGTTTGGCCGGCTCCGGATCCGTCGGGGCGGCAGCTCGGCGGGCAATCACGGCATTGATTCGGTGATCGAGTCGCTGGGCACGAACGATGTGATCCGGTTCAGGGTCGGCATCGGCCGGCCACCTGGCGACGGGGTCGATTATGTGCTCAGTCCGTTCACCGAGCTCGAGCGAACCCAGCTGCCCGAAATCGTCGGCCGGGTCGCTGACGCGGTCGAGGTCGCCGTCGAGCACGGACTCGAGCGGGCGATGACCGACTTCAACCGCGCCTAGTCAAGAAATACGCGAGGACTCCGAGCCCGGCGACGCCCGTCAGGACGCCACCCAGCCACACGGCGGCCGAGGGGCCGAAGAGATGCGCCACGATGCCCGCCCAGATGTTGCCGATCGGCGTGACCCCGATGAACAGCACGGAGTACAGGCTCACCATGCGGCCCTGCATCCGATCAGGCGAGCGCACCTGCACCACGGTATTGGTGCCAATCGAGTAGACCGCAAACGACCAGCCGATCACGAGCAGCAGCACGATCGTCTGGGTGAAGCCCGGCACGGTGACGAACAGCAACTCGGTGAGCGCAAACAGCAGCGCGCCCATCACGATCCGGCGGGGCTCGAGCAGAAACCCACCGGCGGCCGCCATGGTAAGCGCACCGATCAGCGATCCGACGCCCTGCGCGGCGAACAGGTAGCCGAGCGTGTCGGCGTTGGCATGCAGCACGACCCGGGTGAACAGCGGCAGCACCAGGTTGAAGTTCGCGCCGAAGGTCCCGGCAACGAACAGCAGCAGAAAGAGGCCAGCCAGGATGGGGGTGCGCGCCACGTAGCGGAGCGCTTCCGCCATCAGCTGCAGCGCGGTCTGCGGGGGGCCGACCGTCAAGGGACGGCGACGAATCGTCAGCAAGGCGGCGATCACGCCGAGGTAGCTGACCGCGTTGAGCCAGAAGCAGGCGGCGACCCCGAGGGTCGCGATCACAATCCCCCCGATGGCCGGGCCAACGATGCGAGCGAGATTGAAGGCCGTCGAGTTGAGGGCTACCGCGCTGGCCAGCTCTCCGCGCCCCACCATTTCCAGCACGGTGGCCTGCCGCGCCGGAAAATACAGCGCCTGGTTCAGGCCGAGGACGGCGGCCAGCACCAGGACGATCGGCAGCGTGATCGTGTGGGTGGCGGTGAGGGCCGCGTAAAGGACCGCCCCGGCGAGCGACACGACTTGCGTCACCAGCAGTACGTCGCGATGGGGGAATCGGTCCACCAGGGTGCCGGCGTAGAGACCGAAGACGAGCACCGGCGCATAGCTGAATGCCCCAAACACGGCCAGCGCAAAGGCGGAGTTGTGCGACAGCTGCAGCACCAGCCAGGCCGCCGCCACCGATTGCATCCAGGTGCCGATGACGGAGACCGCCTGGCCGACGTAATAGCGGCGGAACTCGGGATACTGGAGGGCCGAAAGCTGCAGAAGCGGGGGGCGGCGTGGTTCGACGGCAGCAGGAGGAGTACGAATAGGGTTCAGTTTACCGGCGCGCGTCAGACGGCCAAGAGCGCTTTCATCAGCTCACTGAACTGGCTGGTCACCGGAGCCTGCGGTTGCTGGATGACGATCGGCAAGCGCCGCTTGCTCGCCGCGGAAAACTCATCGCGCTGGTAAAGGATCATCGCCGCCACTTCCATTTTCAAGGCCGCGGCGACCTCCGCCCGGCTGAGCTGCAAGCTCCCGTGTGGGTTGGAAATCACCAGCCGAATCCGATGACTCAGAATCCCGGTCGCGCGCAGCCGGTCGATGTCCGGTTCGGCGCCTCGTCATCGATGACCGCGATCCGCGCCGTCACAGGACTGTAACTCGGAAACCCCGTGCTCCCTTCAGATCGCCAGCCCGACGTACTCGAGGTCGCGCATGATCAGGCCCTCCTGGACGTCCACCACACTGACCGACGGCTGCCGCACCTTCCCCTGAGGGCCCGTGTACGTCCATTCGCCGATGACCACCACCGTCTCGCCTTCCGTCACGACACGCTCCACCTCGAACGTCACGTCCGGTGTTTTCGCCACCGCCTGGCGACTCAGCAACACGAATGCCTCGCGGCCCAGGATCGGCTCGGGAACTCCCGGCGTGCGATGCACCACGTCAGGGTGCAGCCGGCGGGCCAATCCCTCCCAATCGCGCGCCCGCAAGGCGTCGAGCGCCTCCATCACGACGTCGGCGGCGCTCAAGCCAGGTGGAAGAGATGCCGGGCAAACAGCAGCGCCCCGACGATGGCGGCGCCGACGGCCGCGGTGAGGACCGCTGCCGCTGCCACGTCTTTCGCCCGGCCGATCATCGGATGATGCTCGGGCCAGGCGTAATCGATCAGGACCTCGAGCGCCGTGTTGAACAGCTCGGCCGCGATGACCACCGCGAAGCAGAGGGTCAGGCCGACGAATTCGATCGGGGAAAAGTGCAGCAGCAAGGCCGCAATCAGGACCACGGCGGCAGCACCGATGTGGACCCGGAGGTTCGCCTGCGAGGTGAGCGCCCAGGCAAAGCCACGGCCGGCATGACGGAAGCTGTACAGCGTGCGGCGGAGGTCGATCCGGCGCGCACGGCTCGGGCTGCCGATCCGTTCGGCTTCGAACTCCGCGTCGGAGCGAGGCGTCATGGTGATGATCCGAGAATCCGGTTGGTCAGGGCGGTCATCGCCGTCTCTTCGGCCGGATCGGCGTGATCGTAGCCGAGCAGGTGCAGGAAGCCATGCACGGCGAGCAGGCGGACCTCGTCGTTGATCGGGTGGCCCGCCTCTCGAGCCTGTCGCCGCGCCCGCGGCAGCGAGATCACGATGTCACCCAACCAGTCCTCGGTTCCGGGCGGCGCCTGGAACCGCTGGTCCTTCGGCGCTTCCTGGGCGGCGAAAGCGAGGACGTCGGTCGGCTCATCGAGGCCACGATAGCGACGGTTGTACTCGCGCAGGTGTTCATCCCCGGTGAGGGTGAGGACGGTGACGGTCTTGGCTCGGACCTTCAGGATTCGCGCCGCCCCCTGCAGCAGGTCCTTCAGGCCATCCAGATCGACACCCGAGGCCAGGGATGCGGGACCCCAACGGCTCATCTGGATGAGCACGGCTTGTATCGTAACCGGGCGTTCGGTCAGGCGGCCGGTTCTTCTGGTTTGCGCTCAGCGCGGCTCGCGGCGTCGGCGCGGCCGGCGATGTAGCGGATCCCGATCAGCCCCGCGGCCAGCAGTACCCAGACCAGCAGGATCCAGTCCTGCGGCACCTCCGACCGGCGGCCCAGGTCGGCGGCCAGGGCATCGGCCAGGATGAAGGCCCCGATCAGCAGCAGGCCCGTGCCCTCCATCCGAGTCCGGGTCTTGCTGGCTCCCGCCCCGCGGCGGAGAAACTTCGGGATCTTCCCAAAGCCGATCATCGAGACGGCCGGGATGATCACGGCGGCCGCCGCCACGTAGGCGAGCACGATCACGGAGCCCGAAAGGAGCACGTAGGCATATCGAAATTGGCCGCCCAACATTGCGCCCTGAACTCAGGACGTGCTCGGCCGGGGGCGCGTGCTCGGCCGCGGCAGCGGGATCGTCCTGTCCTCGGCGTCGAGGGTGCCGTCGTGGCCGCCGCCCGCGGTATCGACCGCAGCCCCGGCAATCGGGGTCTCGGCCACGGCCGCGGGATATTCGATCCGGGCGTGGTAAATGCTGACCACCATGTTGGCCATTGCCTCCTCCACCAGCCGGAGGTCCCGGAACGAGAGATCGCATTCGTCGAGCTGGCCATCGCGGGTAAACCCCTGGATCATCCGGTGGACGTGGTCGCGTATCCCCTCCGTGCTCCGATCCTTGAGCGTTCGGGCGGACGCCTCGACCGTGTCGGCGATCATCACGATCGCCGCCTCCTTGCTGCGCGGCCGCGGGCCTGGATAGCGGAAGTCATCCTCCCTGACGTCCAGACCCTGTTCGAGCGCCTGCCGGTAGAAGAAGCGCTTGACGGTGGTGCCCTGGTGCTGCTGAACGATCTCGCGAATGGCGGTCGGAAAGTGATATTGCTTGAGCAGCTCGACGCCTTCGGTCACGTGGGCGTTCAGGATGTCGGAGCTGGTCGTCGGCGACAGGTTCTCGTGGATATTGCCGATGTCCGCCTGGTTCTCGACGAAGAAATGTGGCCGGCGGATCTTGCCGATGTCGTGAAAGTAGCAGCCAACGCGAGCCAGCACCGGGTTGGCGCCGACCGCCTCGGCCGCGGCTTCCGCCAGGTTGGCGGCCACGATCGAGTGGTTATAGGTCCCCGGCGCGCTCATCATCAGCCGCTTGAGCAGAGGATTGTTGGGGGTCATCAGCTCCATCAGCTTGATGGGGGTGATGACCTGCGTGATCTCGCCAAGGAAGGTCAGCGCCCCACCCGCAATCAGGGCGGAAAGCAGGCCGCTGATCATGGCCAGGCCGCCGATGGAGAGGATCTCATCGAGGGTTTGGTGCCGCTCGATCAACGAGAGCGAGACCAGGGTCACGAACTGCGCCCCGGCCACCAGGATGCCGGCGGTGACCCACTGGCCGAGCCGCTCCAGTTGGTGCACGTAGATCGACCCGATGGCGCCGCCGAGGAAACCGACCAGGGTGAGTGGCAGCACGTTGTCGGCGATGATCCCGGTCAACAGGCCGACCGCGAGCGCCACGATGATGCCGAGACCGGTGTCCATCAAGGCCGCCACCAGCAGCGGTACCGCCGCCATCGGCACCAGGTATTGCGCAATCGGATTGAGGGGAATGGCGAGCTTGGCGACCACCAGCAGCACCAGCATCAGCCCGCCCAGCGTGCCCAGCTGTCGCGGATCCCGGAGGATCGCCGGCCGGAACTGCATCAGGTAGCCGAGGGCGACCGCGAACAGGATGATGACCAGCATGAAGACCGCCAGGATTCGAGCCCAATCGGTCCTCGGCGCGAGCAGCCCGACGGCCTGCGCCTCCTCGAGCTGGAACGGCGTTACCAGGTCGCCGTAGCGGATGATGGTCTGGCCCTGCGCCACGTTGACGAACACCGGCGTCACAGCATCACTGGCCTGTTGCCGCTTCACCGTGGTCTCGGCCTGCAGGAAGTTGGTTTTCAAGTGGGCGCGCACAAGGGTGGCGACCGCCGACGCGCCGGTGGCGTCGAGGTGCAGCGCCGCGGCCCGGGTCTGGGCGGAGTCCTGCGCGCTCTTCAACGTGTCCGCCTTGATGCCGTTGCTCTCCAGCTGCTGCAGGATGTCGCCGGCGCTCTTGAAGATGGTGGCCACCGTTCCTTCGTCGGCCTGCAGCAGGTATTGACGCTGCGCATCGCTCAGCTGCGGCTCCAGCAGGCTCAGCTGTGCCGATCGATCAGGGCCGGAGCTGGTCGATTGGCGCAGGTCGGCGACCTTGGTCGCGAGCGAATCGATCGCCTGTCGCTGCTGAGTGCTGATCGAGCTGTCGAACTGATCCGGCACCTGGGCGGCGGCGGCGGCGCGCGCCTCATCGCGCTTCGTCTGGCTCTCGAAGCGAACCGACTGTTGCGAAACCACATCCTGACTCGAGACGTCGCCGGCACGCAGATTCAAGCGGTTCGGCAGGAAGTTCTGGGCGACCACCAGCGCGGTCGCCAGGGCCAGGATCAGGGTGACGGCGGCGGAGCGGAGGTAGGGCGGCCAGCGACGCCCGCCGATGTGACCGAGACGCAGATCGCGCGCGAAAATGCGCCCCCGTCGCCGGAGTCGCTCGATCGCAAACGAGCCGCGCTCTCTCATCTCTTCACCGGGGCCCCCTCGCGTACGGGCGAGGTCGGATTACGTGGTGCGAGCCCGCCTTTTACGCGCCGCCGCGATCTTCTTCTTGCGCTTCACGCTGGGCTTTTCGTAGTGCTCACGCCGGCGCACCTCGGAGAGGACGCCGTTCTGCTTGATCTTCTTATTGAAGCGTCGAAGGGCGCTCTCGAAGGTCTCGTTGTCGCGGACCTTGATCTCCGACAATTGGATTGCACCCCCTCTGACCGGAGCCCATATTGGGCAGAAGTATAGCCGCGCTCGACTTTAGGCGTCAACCAAAACTGAGGTCACGCCCAGCCAACGACCCGGTGACGCCGCCGCGAACCCGAGGCACGAGGCGGTGACACCGTCCCCCGGCCATCGATGGGGGGCGCTTATCCCGCGTTCATCCTTCCAGAGGACGCGGTCCTCGAGGAGGTTTCATCGTAATGTTCACGCTTCTTCTGACCTGGGTCGGCCAGCGGATCATCACGGTCACCGCGGTGAGCGTGTTGACCGTGGCGGCCGTCCCCACCACCCTCGTCATCGTCTCGAACGGCGACCACAAGGACGCCACCATCGCCTTGATCCAGCCGGCGGACGATCACTCCAAGGCGATCCTGGTCAGCGCGGTCAAGAAGGCCGGCGACAACCTGATCGCGAAGCTCAACACCACCGAGTCTGGTTGCACCACGCAGGTCACCCAGGCCGTCAGCGCCTCGAAAGTCGCCGCCAAAGTTCAGAACCAGTTGACCACCGCCAAGTCGCAGATCCACGGTAGCGTGACACCCATCGTCACCGCCATCAAGAGCGACGAAGACCACTTCGCGAGTCTCAAGTTCGTGACTCCGCAGGATGAGGAGAACGAGCTCAACGACCTCCATCTGATCGAGATCATCGCCCTCGGCGACGGTCACTCGACGGGCACGATCACCGTGACCTGCCAGACCGTTCTGATCACGATCACGGAGACAATCCAGATCACCGTGATCCAGGAGACGCCGCCGCCGGTCTGCAAGACCGACCACGAAGTCGACTAGCTTCTCAAGATCATCGAGGGCGGGAGCCGTGGCGCCCGCCCTTTTTGTTGCGTCAGGCCTTGAAGCCGACCGCCAGCACCCGCAGGCTCTCGGACGTGGGCGGCTCGCTATTCCAATCACCGTAGAGTTCGACTCGCTCGAAGCCCTCTGCCGTCAGAATCTCGCGGAGCTCCCGCCCGCTGTAGAGGCGGAGTACGTGGACGTTCACCTCGCTGCGGTTGCTCGAGGTCACCGTCCGCTCCACCACCATCCGGCGGGCCGCGGCGTCGAGTGAACGCCGCTCCATCACCGCAATCTGCCCAACCGTGAACCACTCGCGCTCTTGAAAACTCGCCATCAGCCGTTCGCCGTTGATCACCTCGAGTAAGAATCGCCCGTCCGGCTTGAGCATCGAGGCGGCCGCGCGCACCACCAGGCGGTCGTCGGCTTCCTCGGCGAAGTACCCGAAGCTGGTGAAGAGGTTGACGATGATGTCGAACGGGTCGCCCTTGATCGCGTCGCGCATGTCGCGGAGCAACCAGCGAACCCGGACGCCAGCCTCAGTTGCGCGCGCCTTCGCCACCTCGAGGAGATAGGGGGAGAGGTCCACGCCGGTCACGTCGTAGCCGCGGCGCGCCAGCTCGATGGCGTGTCGGCCCTGGCCACAGGGGAGATCGAGGATTCGCCTCGGGGGACGAAGCTGGAGGAGGCGTTCGAGCTGATCGATCTCGCGCGGCGTTCGCTCGCGGAGGGTCTCGTCGTAGAGCTCGAGGTAGCCGGGACCGAACCAGCCGCGCCACCATTCGGAATCGGGCTCGCCCATACCTTATATATATGTGCCGGTAGAGGATGGCTGAACCACACCCGCATCCCCAACACCTCTGGCGCAATCCGGAACCGAAACAGTCCTACGACGTCGTGATCGTCGGCGCGGGAGGTCACGGGCTGGCCACCGCCTACTACCTGGCCAAGAATCATGGCATCAGGAACGTGGCCGTCCTGGAACGAGGTTGGCTGGCCGGCGGGAACATGGCGCGGAACACCACGGTGATCCGCTCCAACTACCTGTGGGACGAGAGCGCCGCCATCTATGAGTTCTCCCTCAAGCTCTGGGAAGGCCTGTCGGTGGAGCTCGACTACGATCTCCTCTTCAGCCAGCGCGGCGTCCTGGGCCTGACCCACAGCGAGCACCAGGTCCGTGAGGGGAAGCGGCGGGTCAGCGCGAACCAGCTGGATGGGATCGATGCCGAGTGGCTGACCCCCGAAGAGGTCAAGGCGTTCTGTCCGATCGTCAACATCTCGCCGGAGGTGCGTTACCCGGTCCTGGGCGGCACGCTGCAGCGTCGTGGCGGCATCGCCAAGCACGACTACGTCGCCTGGGCCTTCGCCCGCAAGGCGGACGAACTGGGCATCGACCTGATTCAGAACTGCGAGGTCACCGGCTTCGACCTCGACGGCGATCGTGTCATCGGCGTGCACACGAACCGTGGCCTGATCGCGGCCGGCAAGGTCGCGCTATGCGCCGCCGGCCACAGCAGCGCCCTCGCCGCCATGGTCGGCCTCGACCTGCCGATCCAGACCTATCCATTGCAGGCGCTGGTGTCCGAGCTGCTCGAGCCAGTCTTGAACTGTGTGGTGCTCTCGAACGACATCCACGTCTACGTCAGCCAGGCCCACAAAGGCGAGCTGGTGATGGGCGCCGGCATGGACGCCTACAACTCGTACGCCCAGCGCGGCTCGCCGCATGTGATCGAGTACCAGGTGGCCGCGGCCCTCGAGCTCTTCCCGATTTTCAGCCGGGTGCACGTGGTCCGAACCTGGGCCGGCATTGTCGACGTGACGCCCGACGCATCGCCGATCGTAGGCCTAACCCGGATCGAGAACCTGTTCATCAACTGCGGCTGGGGCACCGGCGGCTTCAAGGCAACGCCGGCGGCCGGCTGGACCTACGCGCATACGATCGCGCAAGGTCAGCCGCATCCGCTCACGGCGCCCTTCGCGCTCGAGCGCTTCACCACCGGCGCGCTAGTCGACGAGCACGGTGCCGCCGCGGTGGCGCACTAGCGTGCTCATTCCCTGTCCCTGGTGTGGCGACCGCGAGGAAGTCGAATTCCGCTACGGCGGCCCGGTACCGATGGGGTATCCGCCCGACCCGCAAACCGTCGATGATGCCGCCTGGGCACGCTACCTCTATTACCGCCCGAACCCGAAGGGTGCCCTCGAAGAGCGGTGGGTCCATACGGCGGGCTGCCGGCGCTGGTTCACAGTGACCCGCGACACCGTGACCAACGAGATCACGCCGGCGACCGACGGCTCCGGATGAGCCGCCTGCCGCAGGGCGGCCGCATCGATCGGTCACGTCCGTTGCACTTCACCTTTAACGGAGACGCATACGGTGGATACCCCGGCGACACGCTCGCATCGGCGTTGCTGGCCAACGATGTTCGCGTCGTCGCGCAGAGCGTTACCAATCGCCGGCCCCGCGGCATCTTCACCGCCGGCATCGAGGAGCCAAACGCCCTGGTCCAGATCGGCCCGGAGCCGATGCTCCGCGCCACACAGGTCGAACTCGTCGATGGCCTCGGCGCGCTTGGCCTGAAGGGCAAGGGTCGGGTCAGCGCTGAGCCGGACACAGCGCGTTTCGACAAGATTTACGCGCACTGCGAGGTTCTGGTCGTCGGCGGCGGGCGCGCCGGGCTGACCGCCGCGCTCGAGGCGGGGCGATCGGGAGGTCGCGTGATCCTCGTCGACGAACAGGCTGAGCTTGGAGGACGTCTGCTCACGGCCGGCTGGAACGACTGGCTGGCTGGCGCGATCGGAGAGCTGTCATCGATGCACGAGGTCCGCCTGCTGACCCGAGCAACGGCGTTTGGTGTCTACGACCAGAACCTGGTCTTGGTCGCGGAGCGCCGGCCCGATGGGCAACGGCTCTGGCAGGTGCGTGCGAGCAAGATCGTCCTAGCCACCGGCGCGCACGAGCGCCCGCTCATCTTCGCGAACAACGACCGTCCGGGCATCCTGCTCGCCGGCGCGGTTCGCACCTACATCAACCGCTACGGCGTTGCTCCAGGTAAGCGCGCCGTGATCTTCACCAACAACGACAGCACGAAAGTGCTCGAGACGGACCTCCGGAGGGCCGGCATCAGCCTCGAGGGGGTGATCGACGTCCGCGAAGGTCAGGCGGTCGTCGACACGGTGACAGAGAGTGCGGGCTCCCTCAAATCGGTCATCACCGCTCCACTCACCGGGAATCAACCCCGCCGAGGAATCGAGTGCGACCTCCTCTGCGTTTCCGGCGGCTTCAATCCCGCCCTCCACCTCTTCAGCCAGGCCCAGGGCAAACTTCGATACGACGACGGCCTCGCCTGCTTCGTCCCCGACCAGCCGATTCGCGGAGTCGAGGTCGTCGGCGCGGCCGACGGCGATCTCGGTGGACGCGGCCAGGGGGCGATCACGCCCTACTGGGTGATTCCCGGCGATGGTGGGGATTGGTCGACGCACTTCGTGGACCTGGAGCGAGACGCCACCGTAGCCGATGTCCAGCAGGCGCTCGGCACGGGCATGCGCTCGGTCGAGCACATCAAGCGGTTTACGACCATCGGCACCGGCAGCGACCAGGGAAAGACCGCTGGCATCAACGAGAGCGCGACCATCGCAACACAACTCGGACAACCTGTCGGCGCAGTCGGCGTGACGACCTACCGCCCGCCGTACGTGCCTGTTCCCTTCGGATTGATGGCTAGCCGGAATCGCCACGACCTCTTCGAGCCGATCCGCGTGACGCCCATGCATTCCTGGCACGTCGCCCACGGGGCCGTCTTCGAAAACGCGGGTCAATGGAAACGTCCGCGCTTCTACCCGACGGCAGACGAGGACATCGCCGCCGCCGTTGCGCGCGAATGCCGAGCGGCACGCACGAACGTCGCGGCCGTCGACGTGTCGACGCTTGGCAAGATCGACATCCAGGGACCGGATTCCCTGGAATTCCTAAATCGGATCTACACCAACGCGTTCGACACGCTGAAGGAGGGCTGCTGCCGCTACGGGCTGATGTGTAAGGCCGACGGGATGGTCTTCGACGACGGCGTCGTGATGCATCTCGGCGCCGACCACTGGTTCGCGACCACGACCACCGGCGGAGCCGCCGCCGTTCTCGACTGGATGGAGGAATGGCTGCAAACTGAATGGCCCGATTTGCGGGTTCACCTGACATCGGTCACCGACCAGTGGGCCTCCATCGCAGTGGTGGGCCCGCGTTCGCGCGCTGTCGTCCGCAGCTTGTTTCCAAGCCTTCCCGTCGGTCCGGATAGCTTTCCATTCCTGGCCATTCGCGAAAGCGAGATCGGAGACATGCGCGTGCGCCTTCATCGCATCACGTTCTCGGGCGAGCTGGCCTACGAGCTTTGGACTCCGAGCTGGTACGGCTTGTCGCTGTGGGAGGCCGTGATGGCGGCCGGCGAGCCCCTCGGCATCACGCCGTACGGCCTCGGCGCCATGGAAATCCTCCGTGCCGAAAAGGGCTACATCATCGTTGGCCAGGACACCGATGGTACGGTGACGCCGCAAGACCTCGGCATGGGTTGGATGGTCTCCAAGCGAAAGGCATTCATCGGCCAGCGATCACACCGGAGAGTCGATACCGCGAGGACCGATCGGAAGCATCTCGTTGGACTGCTGCCCCTGGACGGCGATGCGCTGTTGCCCGAAGGTACGCAGCTGGTGCTTCAACCCGACGGCGCGAGCTTAAAGAGCGTTGGCCACGTGACCTCGAGCTACCGAAGCCCAACACTCGGGCGGACATTTGCCCTGGCGCTGCTACAGGGCGGCCGCGGTCGGCTGGGTACCACCGTCCACGCGCCGCTCGACGGCCGCGCGATTGCCGCAACCGTCACGGAGCCGATTTTCTACGACAAGGAGAATGATCGTCGTGATAGCTGAGGCGACCCGGCGCAGCCCGTTCGCCGAATACGCGGACCGGTTCGCCGCCCTTTATGAAAAAACCAACGGGGCCATCTCGATCCGAGAACTGCCGTTCCTTACACAGATCAACCTCCGAGCTGATCCAGCGGATGGGGAAGTGATGGGGCAGCTCGTGGAAGCTCTGGGCCTCGATTTGCCACGGACACCCAACTCGGTCGCGACAACTCGCGACCGTCGCGCCCTCTGGCTTGGCCCGAATGAATGGCTTATCGTGGCCGCAGCGGACCAGGCAAAAGTGATCGAAGATACCTGGCGCGGCGCGATGGTCGGTTCGACCGCCTCGATCGTGGATGTCTCGGCAAATCGGACCGTGCTGCTTATCCAGGGAGAACGTGCACAGGAGTTACTCGCGCACGGGATCGCAATCGACCTGCATCGGCGCGGCTTCGCTCCTGGTCGTTGCGCCCAAACCTTGCTGGCGCAAGCCCAGGTCCTCGTAGAGCGACGGAAAGACGACCCCGCCTTCCACATCTACGTCCGCTGTTCGTACGCGCCGTATCTGGCAGGCTGGCTGCTCGACGCCGCCGGCGGCCCTGGCAAGGCTCAGCAAGCTACGCAGCAGTCGGCATCCAGACGAGGCAGGACCGACGAGGGCTGACCCTCACGCAGGGTAAGGCGGCGTGACGACCGAAGAGGGGCGATGGCCCCGAGCAGTGGTTTTGGGTTCGTACGCGACACCTGCCGCGCGAAGACCCATTGTCGGGCATACTCCTGAGCCTCCCGCATGCGGAGCTTGATCAGATCGTACCGGGTGATCGGATCGATCATCCGTGAAGAACCTCCCGGTCTCGAGCGGTGGCTGGCGCATCCAAAGAAAACATCTGGACGAGGACGTCCTCACCGTCCTCCTGTGCCGTCAGCGTCACCGATTCGCGAGTCACCGCAAACGTGATCCAGGGACAGCAGATCCGTTCCTCCTCGACGAGGTGGTTCAGTCGCGGGCCCGCGTCCGCGCGCACGATGAGCCGAAGGCCACCTTGAACGCGTTCCCGGGCCACCAGGGACTTGTCCAGCAACGTACGCCACGCCTCCTGCCGTTTCGCCAGGTCGCCAGCCGAAAGAGAGCATGCAATCGGAATGTCACGAGCCGAATTCTTGTTCATGGGAAAAGCGTCGCACTTCAAGTAGACTTGAAGTCAAGTAACGAGCATGACTCAAACCCCAAATCAGGAGTTTCTGACGATCGGCGCATTGGCGGACCGCAGCGGACATCGTCCGTCCGCGTTGCGTTACTACGAGGAGATCGGTCTGCTCACGCCAGTCACACGTCTGAGTAAGCAACGCCGATACGATCTGGATGCCATTCACCAACTGTGGCTCATCGCCCTGTATCAGGATGTCGGCTTTAGACTCGAGGAGATTCGATCCCTTCTCCCGCACCGCGGTTCGGTTCGCCCGCGCTGGGAGGTAATCGCCGGAGCCAAGGTCAGGGAACTGGACGAAACGATACGGAAAGCCCAGGCAGCCAGGCGCCTGCTCAACGAGACCATCCACTGCCAGTGCAACCGTCTGGACGGGTGCGAGCTCGTTATCGCAGCCGGAGAGCGGCGCCGCGTGCATCGTGGCTCTCGAGGCATGAGGTTAACTCAGCGCTCGATGGGTCGCCGAGCTAAGTCAGGCCGCTAATCGTTCCCTTCCGATCAATGTCGATCCGGGTATAGGCGGGCTGCTTCCCGAGGCCAGGCATCAACTGGATGTCCCCAGCCAGCGCCACGACGAAGCCGGCGCCAGCTGACGGATAGACGTTTCGGACGGGCATCGTGAAGCCGCGCGGCCGGCCTTTCAAGGTTGGATCATGCGAGAGCGACAGGTGGGTTTTCGACATGCATACCGGAAGCGTGCCCATCCCTTGTTCCGTCAGCCAGTCGATGCGCTTCTGACACTCGGGTAGGAACTCGACGTCGGCGGCACCGTAGACCCTTCGCGCGAGCGTCTGAATCTGCTCGCGGATCGGCGTCTCCGGACCGTAGAGGGGGGCGAAGTCGCTACCGTTCTTCGTTGCACCGAGCACCGCCTCGGCCAACTCGATGCTGCCATCGCCGCCACGACTGAAGCCATCGTTGACGACCGCGGCATCCGCGCCAAACTGCGTTGCCAGTTCAGTAACGAGCTTGAGCTCTCGGTCCGTGTCAGTCGGAAACCGGTTCACACCAACGACGCAGCGCATGCCGAACGCCCGAACGATGTCGATATGCGCCGCCAGGTTCTCCGCCCCGCGTTTGAGCGCCTCGATGTCCTCGTTCCCAAGCTTGGCCAGCGGGACACCACCGTGCGACTTCAGCGCTCGAACCGTGGCGACGACCAGCGCCGCGGCCGGCCGCAGATGGCCGTAGCGCGCCACGATGTGCGCGAATTTTTCCAGACCGAGGTCGGCGCCGAAACCGGCCTCGGTGACGACCACGTCGGCAAGCTTGAGCGCCATCTGGTCCGCCAGCAGCGAATTGTTGCCGTGGGCGATGTTCCCAAACGGACCGGCGTGCACCAGGGACGGCTGCCCTTCCATGGTCTGCACGATGTTGGGGAGGAGCGCCTCCTTGAGCAGCACGGTCATCGCCCCGGCCACCCGAAGGTCCTCGGCGGTGACGAAGCTGCCGTCCTTTCGCTGGCCAATGATGATGCGCCCGATTCGGTGCCGGAGATCCTCGAGGTCACTCGCCAGGGCGAGGATGGCCATAATCTCCGACGCGGCCGCGATGATGAAACTCGACTCGCGTGGCACGCCGTGCTCATCCCCACCCAGCCCAGTCACGATATGCCGCAAGGCACGGTCGTTGACGTCCAGTGTCCGCGGCCAGGTGATGAAGCTGGGCCCAATCTCGAGCTGCCCGTGGAAGATCGCGGCATCGATCACCGCCGCCAGCAGGTTGTGGGCGGCTTCGACGGCGTGGATGTCGCCGGTGAAGTGCAGGTTGATCTCCTCCATCGGGACGATCTGCGCCAGGCCGCCGCCAGTGCCGCCGCCCTTAATCCCGAACAACGGCCCGGTCGACGGCTGTCGCAGGCAGAGCGCCACATTGGCGCCGATCCGACCCAAGCCCTGGGTCAGGCTGATGGCGCTCGTGGTTTTGCCTTCGCCGGCGCGGGTTGGCGTGATCGCGGTCACGACGACGAGGCGACCATCTGGCCGGTTCTCGAGCCGCTTGAGAACGTCGAGGCTGATCTTTGCTTTGTGGGGTCCGTAGGAAATCATTTCCGATTCCAGTAGCCCGAACTCTTTGCCGACCTCCATCACCGGTCGTAGGCGCTCCGGGCGGCTGACATCAAGCGCTTTCGCTGCCTGGCTCATGCTCCCTCCTTCGTCGACGGATTCATCAGCCTGGATCGTGGGTTGGCCGCGTCCAGTTCCTTGACCAGCGCGTTCGCGACCTCCTCGGCCGAGCCGGCGCGTTCCTGCGCATCGCCCCAGCGCCAGGCTTCGAGATACGAGTCCATCTCAGTCGAGCCATCCTTCATCGCGTAGGCGTCGATCGCGGCTTGAAAACGATCTGGGAGCATCCGCTTCACCTCTCCCGTGTCGTCCCAGGCCTTGACCTGGGCCGGGATGTGCTTCCAGAACATCACCTGATACTTCGCCATCACGCCGCCTCCACCAGCTCCGACAGCCGGGTCTCGAGCTCGCCGAACCCGACGAACCGCACCTCGAGGGGCAGGCCCAGGTACTGCGCGATTTCGCGCGCTTTGGTCACCAGTGCGTCGTTGGCAAATTGCGCCAGGTACAGCAGGTTGGTGTAGTTGGCGAAATACACCGGCTTGAGGTCGGGATAGCGATCGAGACCCAATCCGTGAATCACGGCGCGTTCGAAGTTGCGCACCAGCCAGTCGGTCAAAAAGAACGTCGCCGGTTGTTCGTGAGCGAGGCGATCGAAGTCCTTGCCGGCGAACATCTCGTAGCAATGCGGGCCACGCAATTGGACCGCCCCATACCGCTGGAGCACAGGATCCAACGCGCCGGCGGTGCCGCAATCACCGTAGACGACGACCACCCGCTGGTATCGGCCAGACAGCTCCTCGAGACGACGCTCGACCGCCTCGACGATCTTCTTCGGATAGAAGTGATGCATCGCCGGCACCCCGTAGATATCGACGTCCCAGCCGTGTTCGTCGACGATCGTCTTGACCTCTTTTCCGAGCGCGCCGCAGATCAGAAGGGCAACCGGCCTCATCGCAGCGACTCCAGTTCCGGAAAAGCCAGCACCGACACGAACGAATCGTTGAAGTCGGAACGGCCGGACAGCTCGACATACTCGATCTTCTCCGGCAGCTCGAAGGCGACCTGCCGCTCACGAAACGAGAGCAGCGACATCTTGGCGCCCTCGCCGGCGGTATTGCCGACCGAGAGGATTCGGTCGACGTCGACCGGCGGAACGAGCCCGATAATCTTGGCGCTCTCCGGATTGAGGTAGGAGCCGAACGACCCGCCGAGCAAGACCTCATCCAGGTCGGCGGCGGTCACGCCCATCACGTCCATCAACACCTTGATGCCGGTCGCGATCGAGCCCTTGCCGAACTGCAGCTCGCGCACATCGCGCTGGCTCAGGTAGACGTTCTCAGCCAGAAGAAAGCCACGCACGCCGTCCACCGTGATCAGCCGGTCCGATAGCGGATGCTCGGGGACTTCCTCGCGGCTTCGCATCTTGCCGCCGGCATCCAGCAACCCGGCCAGTCGAAGCTGGGCGACGGTGTCGACCAGCCCCGAGCCACAGATCCCCTTGGGCGGGATGTCGCCCCCGATCACCTGCAGCTCGACGTGGTCCGTGAGCGTCACGCCTTCGATGGCACCATCGGTGGCGCGCATGCCGCAACGGATCTGGCTGCCCTCGAAGGCCGGCCCGGCGGGCGCCGCGGTACAGAGCACACGCTTGACCGAGCCGAGCACGATCTCTCCGTTGGTGCCGACATCGACGAACACCCGCAGCTTGTCCTCGCGGGCGAGCCCGGTAGCGATCACCCCCGCGACGATGTCCGCACCGACGTAGGCGCCGATCACCGGCAACGTCTGGACATAGCCCGCTGGATGAATGTCGAGCCCGACGTCGCGGGCCGGCAGATAGAGCGGCTCGCGGAAGGCCGGCGTAAACGGCATCATCGAGATCGGCGTGGCATCAATGCCCAGCAAAAGGTGGAGCATCGTGGCGTTGCCGACGATGACCATCTCGTAGAGCCGATTGCGGTCGACGCCGGCGGCCTCGTAGAGCTCCGCGAGGATGCCGTTCATCGTCCGCTGGATCGCCTCGCGCAGTTCATCCTTCGCCTCATCGCCCTGCATCCCGTGGCTGATACGCGAGATCACGTCGGCGCCGAACGGCGCCTGGCCGTTCAGCGTCGACCGCACGGCCTCGGCCATGCCGGTGCGCAGATTCATCAACGTCCCGACCACCGTCGTGGTCCCCAGGTCGAACGCCACGCCATAGCTCTGCTCGCGGGTGTCGTCTGGTTCGACCGCGATCAACTGGTCGCCACCAAGGACGGCGGTGACCTTGAACTCAGCGGCCCGCAGGATGGCGGGCAGGGTCCGCAACACGCGAAGGTCGGATTTCATGTCGAAGCCCTCGGCGGTCAGGGCATCACGCAACCGCTCGACGTCACTCCGCTGGTCCTCGAGACTCGGCTCGGTCAGCTCGACGTAGACCTTGCGCACGTTCGGGTCGAGCAGCACCAGCCGGTTGACACCCATGGTGGCGGCCTTCGGCACCCGCAGCAGCTCCGGCACGCTGACCGTCGTGTCCTCGTAGACCTTCGCCTGGCACGACAGCCGCCAGCCGGCTTCCAGTTCGCCGGGACGAAGTTGCTTCCGGTCCGCCGTCGTGATCTCGGCGCCGCCTTCGAGGACCTGCACCTTGCACTTGCCGCAGGTGCCACGCCCACCGCAGGTCGAGTCGATCGGCAACCCGATCCAGTGCGCCGCACTGAACAGCGTGGTACCCGGCGGCACCCGCGTCGTCTTGTCGAAGGGCTGATAGCGGACCTCGAGCTTCTTCTGGATCATGACCGGGTCGCCGACTCGACGGCGGCCGCCTTCTTCTGGTCCTGGCGGAAAACCGAGATCCATCGCATCGCGTACTCGTCGTGGCCCAGGAGCAAATCCGAGGCCAGCACCGCCTTGCGCACATCATTGATGAGCGGGTTGGTGATGGCACAGGTGAGACCGGCATGCATCGCCACCGGAAAGAAGGCGGCGTTGAGCACCGAACGGTCCGGCAATCCAAAGGAGACGTTTGAGGCGCCGCAGGTCATGTTGTTGCCGAGCTGCTCCTTGATCAGCCGCATGGTCTCGAGCGTGACGAGACCCGCCTGCGGGTCGGCCGCCACCGTCATCGCGATCGGGTCGATGATCACGTCCTCGGGCGGGATGCCGTAGTAGGCTGCCCGCTCGATGATCCGGCGCGCGATCTCGACGCGCTCCTGCGGCACCATGGTGATACCGGTTTCGTCATTGCTCATCCCGATCACCGCGGCTCCGTACTTCTTGACCACCGGCAGGATGCGGTCCATCCGCTCGCCCTCGGCCGTCACGGAGTTGACGAGCGCCTTGCCCTCATAGACGGCCAGCGCTGCCTCGAGCGCTTCGATCACGGATGAGTCGATGCAGATCGGGACGTCGGTGACTTCGCTGACGGCCTTGATGGCCGCCACCAGCAACGCCGGCTCGTCCACCATCGGGACCCCGGCGTTGACATCGAGCATCTGGGCGCCCGCCTCGACCTGGGCGATGGCATCAGCCTTCACCCGGTCCATCAAGCCGGCCCGCATTTCGGCAGCCAGCACCTTGCGGCCGGTCGGATTGATCCGCTCGCCGATCATCACGAACGGCCGGTCCACCGAGACCACGACCTCCTTCGAGCGCGAACGGAGCACCGTGTCCATTAGCCGTGACCTCCAACGCTCGCACGCGGACTGAAGGTCGGTCGCGGCAGCAATCCCGCCGCTTCCGCCACCTGGACGACCCCCTCTTCCCACTTGATCCCGATCAGGTGGACGCCAGCCACGCCGGGAATCTCGCGCACGGCGCTGACCAGCTCGACCGCGATCCGCACACCTTCATCGGCCTGCCGCGCGGCCGCCGTCTTTTCGAGCCGATCGACGAGCGAGTCCGGCACATGAAGGCCGGGAACCTTCTCCTTCATGTAACGGGCGCCGCGAGCCGACCGGGGGATACCGATCGACGGGATGATGAAGACCTTATCGAGCAGGCCGAGCTCCCCGACCATCGCCATGAAGCGGGCGAAGATGGGGACGTCGAAGACGAGCTGCGTCTGGATGAAGTCCGCGCCGGCTCGTACCTTCTTCTGCAGGCGCAGCGGGCGGAACTCGAGCGGCGGCGCAAACGGGTTTTCGACCGCGCCGATGAAGAAGCTGGGTGCCTGCTCCAGCTTGCGGCCGCTGAGGTAGGTGCCGCGATCGCGCAGGCCGGCGGCGACTTCGACGAGCTGCATCGAGTCGATGTCATAGATCCGGCGGGCCTCGGGGTGGTCCCCGGCCGTCACGTCGTCTCCACTCATCAGCACGATGTTGCGAACCCCGAGGGCCGCCGCGCCCAGTAGGTCCGCCTGCAGGGCGAGGCGGTTCCGATCGCGAACAGTCAGCTGCATGATCGGCTCCAGCCCCTTCTCCACCAGCAGGTGGGCGGCCGCCAGCGAGGAGATGTGCACGTGGGCGCCGGTGTTATCGGTGCAGTTGATCGCGTCGACCGATCCCCGGAGTACCTCGGCGCGCCGCCACGTTGCCTCCGGGTCCGCGCTGTTGGCGGCGGACAGCTCCGCCGTCACGACGAATCGGCCGTCTCGCAGCAGGCCCGCCAGCCGGCTAGGACTCGGCATCCGGTTTCCAGCCTTTGGGCGCCACCCCGTCGCGACCATTAACGAGGTTGATCCACGACGACGTCCCCTGCAATTGCCAATCGACCGGCTTTTGCAGGTGCTCGATGTGGTCGCGCCAGAGTGGCAGCCGACGCGAACCCTCCCAGGCATCGACCCAGACGCAGCGCTTGTCCGGATAGACCTCGCAATTGCCGTTCGCTCGAACTCCGCCGCACGGCCCGTTGCGAAGATTCTTCGGACACCGCATCGGGCAGCTGAGTCCGGTCGAATGCAGAATGCATTGGCCGCACATCCGGCAACCCCAAATCGCCTCTTTCAGGGGCTTCTCCACCGCCAGAATGAGGCGCTCCGTCACCGACACCGGACTCAGCCCTTCTTCAGCGTCTTGTCGATGAGCTCAACCGCCTGGGTGAGCGCCGCGTTCTCCGCGGCCTGGGCGGCACCCACGATCTGCTTGGCCATCCGGGTGGCGATCGACGCGTCGGGCGAGTAATGATCCGCGCCCGCGAGCTTGGCGTACTCCTCGGTTACCGGGGCGCCCCCGACCATCACCGCAACCTTCTCGCGCAAGCCCGCCTTCTCCAGCGCCTGGATATTCACCTTGAACATCGGCATGGTCGTGGTGAGGAAGGCGGAGAAGCCGACGATGTGCGGCTCGTTGGTCCGCACCGCCTCGACGAATTTCTCCGGGGCACAGTTGACGCCGAGGTCGACCACCTCGAAGCCGGCACCCTCCATCATGATGATGACCAGGTTCTTGCCGATGTCATGGATATCGCCCTTGACGGTGCCAATCACCACCTTCCCGATCGGCTTGGCGCCGGTCTCAGCAATCAGCGGGCGCAGGATGACGAGCGCGCCCTGCATGGCGCGAGCCGCGATCAGCATCTCCGGGACGAAGAAGTCGCCCTTTTCGAACCGCCGACCCACCTCTTCGAGTGACGGGATCAGCGCCTTGAACAGAATGTCCATCGGGTCCATCCCGAGCTTCAGCGCCTCCTCTGTGAGCGCCTTGACCTCGGGTGCGTGTCCGTTCAGCGTGTGATCGAAGAGTTCCTGCCGGATCTCCTCCTCGCGACTCATGCCTGTCCTCCTCCAGTTGCGATGTAGCCCATCCGCTGTGAGATCGCCTCGCCTGCCTCCTTCGTCATCTCGCCGAGTTCGGTCAGCCGCTGCGGTGTGACGCGATACGAAGGACCGGCCACGCTCACGGCGGCACTGACCTGGCCGTCGGTGCCGCGGACCGGTGCGGCGACGGCGTTCAATCCGATTTCGAGCTCCTCGAGCGTGAACGCCCAGCCGTCCTCCCTCACCCGGCCGAGTTGCCGTTCGAGGGTCTTGACGTCGGTGATGGTCCGCGACGTGAATCGCTGCAAGGGTTGGTCGAGAAGGCGGTGACGCTCGGCCTCCGGCAGGAAGGCGAGCAACACTTTGCCGTTCGAGGTGCAATGCAAGGGGGTCTGCTTGCCGACCCAGTTGACGTTGACGACCAGGTTGGGCGCCGCGATCTGGTCGATGTTGATCACCTGGTCACCCTGGAGGATGGCGAGGTTGACCGTCTCGGAGGTGCGAGTGGCGAGTGCTTCCAGCACCGGCCGCGACGCCCGAGCCAGGTCGATCTCGCCCACGACGGATGAGGCCAGCCGAACAAGTCCATAGCCGAGCCGGTACTTCTCCGTGGCCGGGTTCTGCTCGACCAGGCCGTGCTCCTGGAGCGTCGACAGCAGCCGGAAGGCCGTCGACTTGTGCACCTCAAGCCGCCGGGCGAGATCGGTGACCCGCATCTCGGGCTCCGATCCCAACAGCTTCAGGATGTCGAGCGCCCGGTCGAGTGATTGCACCTTGTTGCGCGTTGCAAAACCGGTGCTCATGGCACAACAAGTATAGCCGCCGCGAGCGTGCCAAGGCAAGCGACCTTGTGGCCGTAAGCACGATAGGCTAGCGTTGGAAGCAAGGTGACCTTGAGTCGTCGCCTGAAACGCCAGAAGCGCGAGCCAGCCGCAAAGCCGGACCCCGAGGAAGCGCTATCCCCGGAGAGCCTCGATAACGCGGCCAGGCCGATGAAGCGGATTTTCCCGTTCGACTTCCCGGGTCACAACGGCGACTGGCTCGAGAAAGACAGCAAGTAGGCTGCCTCCAAATTCAGAAGTCAGCCGACCGGGACTTCCCTGAGCTTTCGGATCTGCGCGTTTACTGAGGAGAGAACCTTCTGCACGTCGCCGATCACGGCGTAGTCCGCCTGCTCGACGATCGGCGCGGCGGCGTCGGTGTTGATGGCCAGGATGTGCTTGGCCGCCCGACAGCCGACCATGTGCTGGATGGCGCCGCTGATGCCGCAAGCAATGTAGAGATCGGGGGCGATCCGCATCCCGGTCTGGCCGACCTGGTCGGAGTGCGGCCGCCAGCCCAGGCTGGTGACGGCCCGCGAGCAGCCCACCGCCCCGCCCAGCAAACCGGCAAGCTCCTCCAGCGAGGCAAATCCCTCGGCGCTGCCCACGCCGCGGCCGCCGCCGATGACCACCCGCGCCTGCGCCAGCGAGATCTTCCCGGTGTCGGCTTCGACCTGCGGGACGAGCCGCACCCGGAAGTCCTTGTCGTGCAGCGCCGGCGTGAAGGGATGCGTGGCGACCTCGGTGCGGCTGGGCGAGGCTTCTGCGGCCAGGGCGTGCGGCGCAAGCGTCAGCAGCTTGACCCGGCCCTTGAGGTGCGCCTCCTCGAGCAGGCTCCCGCCCCAGCGCTGCCGCGTCACCGTGAACGGATCACCCGGCGCGATCTCGGTGCAGTTGGCGGCCAGTGGCAGCTTCATCCGCGCGGCGACGTGCGCCATCACCTCGCTGCCGCGGTCGCTCGCCGTGCCGATGACGACCTCGGGATTGACTCGCTCGGTAAGCTCGGCGACGGCGCGCGCCCACCCCGCCGGCGCGTAGTCCGCCAGCCGCGGATCGTCGCCGACATGCAACCGACTGACGCCGTAGGACGTCACGATTCCCGCGGCGGCGGCGCCCTTTGGCCCGATCGCGACCGCCTCGAGTGGCACAGCCATTTCGCCCGAAAGCCGTCCGGCCATCGTCAGCACCTCGAGCGACAGCGTGGTCGGCGCTCCATTGAGGTGCTCGATGAAGGCGAGGACCATGCTCAGAGCAGCCTCAACCGTTGAAAGAGCTCGACCACCTGGGCGCCGGCATCGCCATTCTTCCCGAGGATCTCGACCGAGTGTTCGACCTGCACCGGCAGCTTGAGCCGGATCTTTTCCAGCCCGCCGTCCTGCCACTGCGGCTTGATCCGCTCGATCTCTTTCTTCTTTGCTCGCAGTCGTCCGGGGAGCGAAGGGTACCGCGGCAGGTTGATGCCTTCCTTCACCGTCAGCACCGCCGGGAGCGACAGCTCGGCGGTTTCCCAGCCCGCTTCAGTCTGGCGGCGAACCATCGCTTCGCCATCACCGATCTCCAGCGCCTTGATGCCGGTGACGCATGGAAGGTCGAGCGCGTCGGCGACCCTTACCCCGATCTGGTAGCCGGCGCTGTCGGCGGACTCGTTGCCGAACATCACGAGGTCATAGCTGCGCCCGGCGGCGCGCTCTGCCTCGATCGCCTCGACGATCGCCGCGGCGGTCGCGACCGGATCCCACTCGCGGCCGTCGGTTTCGAGCAGGATGGCGCGCTCGATGCCCAGCGCCATCGCGTCGCGCAACTGGTCGATGGCGACCTCGGGTCCCAGGGTGAGCACGGTCGAACTGCCACCGTGCTTCTCGATCAGCCGCACCGCTTCCTCGACCGCGCACTCCTCGTGCGGGCTGACGGTAAACCCCAGGTAGCGGGTGTCGATCTCCTGGCTATCCGCGCTGAGGGCGATATGGCCGGCCGTCGCCGGCACGCGCTTGACGCAGACCAGGACATTCATGGAGACCGCCCTCTGCTAACTCTTGACGCGGGTGTTTTGCGGGTCGAACACCGGCGTTGGTCCGGCCACAGCCACCGTGACGGGATACTGCTCGCCGAAATACTCGACCCGCAGCCTAGTCCCCACCCTGGCCTGCTCCGGCGGCAGGAAGCTCATCAGGATCGTCTTCCCCACCGACGGACCCGAACCGGCGCTCGTCACGTACGAGCCACGGTCGTGCTTGTCGACCAGCCGCTTGCCGTCCTGCGAGAGGACCGGCTCGCGGCCCTGCATGAAGCGCTTGAACCCTGATTGCGATGTGTTGTCATCGACGGTCAGCGTGGACAGGATGGCGGCCGGCGGCTCGGCGCGCTGCTTGAGGTAGGCCTCCTTGCCGATGAAGTCCTGCGGTTTGACCTGCGGACGGGCCAGGCCGGTCTCGACGAGGTTGAATTCCTGCTCCAGCTCCATGCCGTAGGCGCGATAGCACTTCTCGATCCGGCCGGTCGTGCCGTACACGCCGATGCCGGCCGGCACGATGTCCAGCGGCTGGCCCGCGTCCCAGATCGCATCCCACAGCCGCGCCCCCTGCTCGAACGGCACGTAGATCTCCCAGCCCAGCTCGCCGACATAGGAGATCCGCGACGCCAGCGCGCGCACCGGGCCGATGTCAATGAAGCGGCAGGTCCCGAACGCGAAGGCCTCGTTCGAGACGTCGGCGTCGGTAATCGAGGTCAGCAGGTCGCGGGCACGCGGTCCCCACACGCCGATCGTCGCCCAGCTCGAGGTCAGGTCGGTAAGCTGGACTGCCCCGTCGTCCGGCAGGTGATCGATGAACCACTTCTTGTCGCGGGCGCCGTCGGCGCCACCAGTGACAACCCGGAAATGATTGCTGCCCAGCCGCATCACGGTCAGGTCAGCCTTTATCCCGGCGGCCGGGTTGAGCAACGACGTGTAGATCACGCGGCCCAGGGGGACGTTCATCTGCACGACGCAGAGCCTCTGCATGGTGTCGAGCGCGCAGCTGCCGGCGATGTCGAACACGGCAAAAGCCGACAGGTCGACCATGGCCACCCGGTCCCGCATCGCCAGGTGCTCCGCGTTGATGATCGGCGACCACCAGCGCGCATCCCACTCGTAGCGGCGGGGCATGACTCGCTCGCCGTACTCGGCCAGCAGCTTCTTATTGGATTCGTACCAGTGCGGCCGTTCCCAGCCCGCGGTCTCGAAAAAGAAGGCGCCCAGCGCCTTTTCTCGCTCATAGAACGGACTGACCCGCACCCGCCGGTTCGATTCCCACTGCTCGCGCGGATGGACGATGCCGTAGGTCTTGTTGAAGCCCTCGGCGCTGCGCCCGCGAATGTGCGCCTGCGTCTTTTGATGGTCGTAGAAGCGCGCGATATCCGAGCCGGACGGATCGATCTCCGGGATGCCGGAGGTAATCCATTCCGCCATACAGCGCGCGATGCCCGGCGCCTCCTTGATCCAGATTGCCGCCACCGACCACAGCCCCTTGACCTCCGGCGTCTCACCCAGCAGCGGAAACCCGTCGGGCGTCAGCGAGAGCAATCCGTTGATCGCGTGCCGGATCCCGACGCTCGGATCACCCAGGATGTCGGGCATCAGCTCGAGCGCGTGCTCCAGCGATTCGTCGAAATCCTCCTTGGTGAAGGGCAACTCCGTCGGGGACAGCTTCGATTGTTCGAGCGAAGGGATGTCGTCCGGGTCCCAGAGGATCGGGCGGTGGTCGTAGGACCCAACCTCCATATCGCTCCCGTGCTGCCGCTCGTAGCCGTTCGTGTCCATGTCGCGGACGATCGGGTACTTGATCTCGCCTACGGTGTCGGCAAAGAGCGGCACCGGCCCGACACTGATCATCTGGTGCACCGCCGGACTCAGCGGGATCGAGGCGCCGGCCATCCGAGCAATTCGCGGACTCCAGATGCCGCTGGTGATCACAACCACCTCGGCCTCGATGTCGCCCTGGTCGGTCCGCACCCGCTTGACTCGGCCG
>Ga0209805_1000419_pt1 | contig 25851 bp, 18 predicted proteins | sample GraSoiAngelo_148_FD_185905 | JGI IMG/M metagenome (GOLD analysis project Ga0209805, IMG submission 185905) | Grasslands soil microbial communities from the Angelo Coastal Reserve, California, USA - 14_1009_09_20cm (SPAdes) (version 2) | ecosystem: Environmental > Terrestrial > Soil > Grasslands ...
TTCGGCTGCGCCGGGTCTTCGGTCTTCGCCGGGATCGTCGCGAGGCGCGCCGAGACATCGTTCTTTGACGACGGGATGACGGTCACGCCGCTGTTCTGATCCTGTGCGACCGCGAGATCGGGTAGCGTGAACGTAAGCGCGAGCGCGCACGTGAAGACCGTCGTGACCTTGAGCATTCCCCTCATCTCCCTCATCCGACAGCTTGCCGCGTGGCGGAGAACGGTATGGCGTCATGGCCGTCCTGTCATCAAGCGACGGCCCGATCGCATGGCGCCGCCACGCCAGCCCAGCCGGGGTCCAAACCGCCAGACTGTAATCCGGGGCATCCCCGTCGAGGCGCTCGGGATCTCGTTGATCGTGCTGCCTCAGTTGCCCAGAGGCTGATCGTCTGCGGGAACGGCGGTTTCGCAAAACCTCCGGTTCCGATCCCGTCAGACATCACCAAAAATCAGCCGAAACGGCGCACCGGCGGGCGCCAGGCACCGAATCCGGCACCCCGAACTTCCGTTCCCGTGCCCGTCACACTGCTGGGTCGCGTTATGCCCTTGAGGCTCAGCCACGTTCTTCGCGCGGGCTCGACAAATAGCGACACAGGGGTCGGTGTGGCCTTCGCGCAGGTCGGCCTTCGCGAACAAACCGCGAGGGAGCCGGCGGGGCCCCCTCGCCTTTGCCGCCGTACCTCTGTGGCTAGTGGATCGTGACGTTCCCACCGCTGAGAACGTGCTGGCCAGACATGTAACCGGTGTCGAGCATGATCCCGTAGGTATCGTCGGTTCCACCGCTTCCCACGTCGGTCACGTCGATCCGGAACACATGTGACCCGCTCCCGTCGATCGTGGCCTTGCCGAAAATGCTCGCGGTCGTGCGGTCGGAGCTACAAGTCGTGGCGGTGATCTCAGTCGAGTGGACGTCGATGGGCTCGGCCGGTCCTTGGTCCCGGTACTGCTGCTGGCCCTGGAGGGTGCCATCGGGGAGGACTTTGGCGTTGGCGGCGAAGTTCGCGCGATCGCCGTTGTCGGCGATGATCCAGCCGCCGTCGGTAATCGTCACCTCGCAGAGTTGCGTGCTCTGTGGCGGTGTCCAAGTCTTGGTGGCATCGCCAAAAGGCTCGGCCAGATCTTGCATGCCGTTGTTGTTGCTGTCGGCGAAGGCGTGGATCGCGTCGTCGCCGGGGAGCGCAGCCGTGTAGCAGAAAGTGGCCTGGCCGTTTCCGTTGGTGGTGCCGGCCCCGATGGAGGGGGTGGGGAACGTGGTCGGGGCCGAAGGACCGACGGAGAAGTCGACGACAACACCAACCACGGGGTTACCGAACGCGTCTTTCACCGTTGCGGTGACGCAGTGTTGCTGGCCGACTGTGTTTGTGGCCGCGGCCGGCAAGAGCGTAAGCGTCGCGGGCGGGCCGACCGTGACGACGACCGCTAGCTTCGTCACGAAGGCATCGCCACCACCGGCGTAGGCGTTCTGGAAGGCGGAGGCAGTCGGAAAGTCCGTCGAGCCGGTTGAGCCGGTCACGTAGGCGCTGCCGGGGGAATCCAGGGCAATCCCGATGCCGGCGTCAGAGCCGCCACCACCGAGTCGGATCGAGTACACAAGCCCGGTGCCGCCCGGGCTGAGCTTCGTCACGTAGGCGTCGTTAACACCGGCGTTCGCCGAGGCGCTGGGGAAGTTCGTCGAGTCGGTGGAGCCGGTCACGTAGGCACTGCCGGCGGAATCCACGGCGATCGCACGGCCGTCGTCCGTGCTATTCCCGCCTAGGTAGGTCGAGTACAGGAGCGCGCTCCCGGTCGCGTTGAGCTTTGTTACGAAGGCGTCCACAGCGCCACCGCCGTACGTGTTCTGGAACGCGAAGGCGGTCGGGAAGTTCGTCGACGTGGTTGAGCCGGCCACGTAGGCGCTGCCGCGGTGCCACTCGGATTGAGCTTCGTCACGAAGGCATCGTCGGAACCACAACAGGCGCGCGTGCTCTGGAAGGCGAAGGCGGTAGGAAAGTTCGTCGATTCGGCAGAGCCGGTCACATAGGCGCTGCCGGCCGAATCCGCGGCGATCCCAAGGCCGAGGTCGTTGCCGCTCCCGCCGAGGTAGGTCGAGTACACGAGCCCGGCCCCGCTCGGGCTGAGCTTCGTCACGAAGGCATCGTAAACACCAAGGCTTCCAGCGTTCGTGTTCTGGAATGCCAAGGCAGTGGGGAAGTTCGTCGAGTTGGTAAGGCCGGCCACATATGCGCTGCCGGCGGAATCCACGGCGATACCATGACCTTCGTCCTGCCCGCTCCCGCCTAGGAACGTCGAGTACAGAAGCGCGCTCCCGCTCGGGTTGAGCTTGGTCACGAAGGCGTCCAAATCACCGGCGTACGTGTTCTGGAAGGCGAAGGCGGTGGGGAAGTTCATCGAGCCGGTATAGCCCGTCACGTAGGCGCTCCCGGCGGAATCTACGGCGATCCCAAAGCCTATTTCGTCTCCGATCCCGCCGAGGTAGGTCGAGTACACGAGCGCGTTTCCGCTGGGGTTGAGCTTCGTCACGAACGCGTCGCGAGCGCTGACATACGCGCTCTGGAATGCAAAGGCGGCGGGGAAGTCCGGCGACGTGGTAAAGCCGGTCACATAGGCACTGCCCGCGGAATCCACAGCGATGCCATGTCCTTCGTCCTGCACGCTCCCGCCGAGATAGGTTGAGTAGACGAGGACAGGATCGATTACGAGCGGTCGGCTCAGGTCATATGTGCCGACAGCGAATTTGATCTCGTCGCGCCCTCTGATCGAGTAGCCGCCGGCGACCTCCCGACGGATGTCGCCGTTCTCTTGGTAGATAAGCGGCTTGCGTTGGCGGATCTCCGCGCCGGCGACCTTGAGGATGAGGTCGCCATGCGAGTCGACCTCCATCGTATCGACGCCTGCGTAGCGGAGGCCGATCACGCTGGGGTCGGTCCCGGGTGCGACCAGGAAGTCGTACTCGAGCTGACCCTGATCGCCGTAGTACGCGAGGTCGATGCCGGGATAGATGTCCTTATAGAGAACCCTCCCGTACGTCGAGACATCCGTACGCCACCGCGTCGGATCGTTGCCGATGAAGTAGTTGGCCTTGCCGAGGAGCCGGAGCGCACCGGTGACGGCTGCATAGGGATCGGCGCCAGAGAGCTGCATGCGCAGCACGGCGCCGCTGGGCCGCTCCGGTCGCGCGGGTGCGGCCTGACGGAGCGCCAGCACCGCTTCGGCGCTCTTCAGGAAGAGCGTGTAGCCGGACCCGCGGGCGAGAAAGTCGACGTCCCCCTCGGCCTGACCGACGTTGGCCTCGAAGCTCAGCGGCAGCTTGCCCCAGGCCCCAGCACTGCGTGTCGGCGCCCCTGCTTCGGCGTCGGCGGTCAGGCCGCTTGATGAGAGCGGGGCCATCCGTTGGTCCAGAGCAGCCACGAATGCGAGCCACGCGAGCATCGCCAGGGCCGCGAATCCCGCAAGTGGCCTTAAGGTGGGCCTTGTCTCTCGTAATGGCTGCATCGCGGCATCTCCTTGCCAACCGCTCGCTCGGGTCCCTACTCTCAAATGAACCGGGCGGCTGACCGCTCGCACGGCAGCAGAAGTCATGCCAGGTACGGGCTAGAGCTCTGCCTGTAATCCGGTCAGGCAGCACATCGGTTTCTAGGCGGTTCATCGCGCCGACGAAGTCCTGCGCCACGCGGGGCGAAGGTTTTGCGCGATGGGGGTGCGGCATCGCTGCCATGCGGCGCCCGGGAGCACCCCAGCGATCGCGCCTTGCACACGCGAGACAAGACTAGGGTGCGCGGTCTCGCTCTCGTCGCAATCCGATTCCCACTTCCGGATTGCGATGCCCCGGGCCCGTTTTCCCCCGAAAGTCCGAGGAAGGACTACGAGCGACAGCTAACATCGCGAGCGAGTGAAGGGATTTTTGGTCGCAGCTGTTCTCGGCCTGTCGCTGTTCGTCACAGCGTGCGGTGCGGCCGCGCCAACCGCCGACCCGGCCGCCGACGCCCTCAACCGCGCCCTCGCAGCGCACGCCGCGGGCAAGCTCGATGAAGCGGTGACCGACTACTACCAGACCCTCGAGAAGGATCCCAAGAACAAGTTCGCCTTCTACAACCTCGGCGAGATCGCGCAGCGGCAGAACCGGATGGCCGCCGCCGAGTCGTTCTACCGTCTCGCGCTCGAGCAGGATTCCAAGATGACGAGTGCGCTCTTCAACCTCGCGATCGTCCGCACCAACCTCGGCGCCACCGCCGACGCGGTCTCGCTCTACCGGCAGGTGATCGCGGTCGATCCCAACTACGCGGCCGCGCACTTCAACCTCGGGCTGCTGCTCCGTCAGCTCGGTCAGACCGCCGACGCGCAGACCGAGCTCGCGACCGCGCAGCGTCTCGACGCGAAGCTGGTCGCGCCGAGTCCATCCGCGACCCCGGTCCAGCAGGCAAGTCCCACGCGTAAGCCGTGAGGGCGCTCGAGCCCGCGCATTTGCCTGACTTCTTTCTCGTCGCGGCATCCTCGAACGCGCAGGCCGTCCCGATCGAGCTTCCAAGTGTCGCCGTGGTGATCCCGGCCTTCCGCGCCGCGGCGACGATCGCCGACGTGATCGCCGGCCTCCCTTCGTTCGTCCGGCAGGTCGTCGTCGTGAACGACGGCAGCCCTGACCGCACCAGCGATGTCGTGCGTGATTTGCAGGACTCGCGCGTGGCTCTCGTCGAGCATGAGGAGAACCAGGGCGTCGGCGCAGCGATGATGAGCGGCTACGAGCGTGCTGTTGCCCTCGGCGCCGAGATCATCGCGAAGATGGATGCCGATGGGCAGATGGATCCCGAACATCTGCTCGCGCTCATCACGCCGATCGTGACCGGCGCGGCCGACTACACCAAAGGCAATCGCTTCCTCCACGAGCGCGAGCTTCGCTCGATGCCCGGCAGGCGACGCGTCGGCAACGCCGGACTGTCGTTCCTCACGAAGCTCGCGTCCGGGTACTGGGACATCTTCGATCCGACGAACGGCTACACCGCGATCCACGCCTCGCTCGTTCCTCTGCTCAGCGCGGGGCGCATCGGGAAGCGGTACTTCTTCGAGTCGAGCCTGCTCCTCAATCTCAGCCTGCTTCGCGCGGTCGTGCGTGACGTCTATATCCCGGCGCGCTATCCGGCGGGCGCGGCCAGCCATCTCTCGGAATCGCGTGCGGCGCTGCAATTCCCGTGGCGGCTCCTGCGGGGTTTCGTTCGTCGGGTGCGCCTCGAATATTTCGTGCGCGACTTCACCGCGGTGTCGCTCTATCTCGTCGCGGGTGTCCTTCTCGGGCTGTTCGGCGCGGTGTGGGGCGTATGGCACTGGGCCGTCTCCGCGCAGGCTGGTGCGGTCGCGTCGACCGGAACGGTGATGATCGCCGTCCTCCCGATCATCGTCGGGGTCCAGCTGCTGCTGCAGGCGCTCACCCTGGACATCCAGAACGTCCCAACGCAGCCCGTACACACGAGCGTTCGGCTCGTCACCGCGGAGCGCGGCACGATCGGTCGCGCGTAAGGACCGAGTGACGCCAGCCTCGCTTGCGAATGCGCGCGTGCTGGTTACTGGCGCGACAGGTCTGGTCGGATCCTCGCTCGTGCGCTGTCTCCTCTCGGCGGACGCCGAAGTACATGCCCTCGTGCTTCCCGAACCCGAGCCGGAATCGGACCTGCTCCGATCGGGCAGGCTTGCCCGGATCCGGGTGCACGAAGGCCGGCTTGAGGATCCCGCCGCGGTCGCTGCCGCGGTCGAGGCCGCGCGGCCCCGCTTCGTCTTTCACCTCGGCGCCCAGCCTCTCGTCGGCCTGGCGCGCGCACATCCGGTCGCGACGTTCGAGGCGAACGTCCGCGGCACGTGGGCGCTGCTCGAGGCCTGTCGCACCATGTCCGAGCCGCCCATCGTCGCGGTGGCATCGAGCGACAAGGCCTACGGCGCGAGCGCGAAGCTGCCATACGTCGAGACCGATCCGCTCGCGGGCTCCGAGCCGTACGAGGCCTCGAAGGCGATCACCGACATCCTCGCCCAGACGTACGCGCGCTCGTACGGGCTACCCACGCGCATCGCCAGGTGCGGGAACATCTACGGCATCGGCGACTGGAACTGGAGTCGCATCGTCCCAGGAACGATCCGCTCGCTCCTGCGCGGCGAGCGTCCGGTCCTGCGCAGCGATGGCACGCCGGTGCGCGACTACATCCACGTCGACGACGTCGTCGCCGCGTACCTGGCGCTTGCGACCGCGGACGTCGCGCCGGGCGAGGCGTTCAACTTCAGCTCGGGAGAGCGGCTCACGGTGCGCGAGGTCGTCGACGCCGTCACCGCCGCGGTAGGAGCTGCCCTTCAGCCGGTGGTCCTCAATGAGGCGCGCGGCGAGATCGCCGCGCAGTACCTCGACTCGTCAAAGGCGCGAACAACGCTCGGCTGGAAGCCGCGCCGTCGACTGGGCGAGTCGCTTTCCGAAATCGTGACCTGGTACCGCGAGCTCCTGGGATGATCGACGGCGTACGCATCGACGCGCTGCGGCAGATCGCGGACGAGCGCGGTGCGATCTACCACTTCCTCCGCGCGGACGACGCCGCTTTCGAGCGCTTCGGCGAGATCTACTTCTCGCTCGTGCACCCCGGGTGGGTGAAGGGCTGGCATCTGCACAAGGAAATGGTGCTCAATTACGCCGTGCCGGTCGGCCGGATCCACCTCGTCCTCTACGACGACCGCGAGCGCTCGCGCACGCGCGGGCTCGTGCAGGAGATCGAGGTCGGCGTGGGCCGCTACGTGCGCGTGCGGGTGCCGGCGAACGTGTGGAACGGCTTCATCGGGCTCGGCGACGCCGACGCGCTCGTCGCCAACTGCGCGACCCTGCCGCACGACCCGGATGAGATCGTGCGGATCCCGCCCGAGGATCCGCGCGTGCCATATTCGTGGCGACGCTTCGGCGAGGTGAGAGGCGGATGAAGGTCGTCATTCTCTGCGGCGGTCAAGGAACGCGCCTGCGCGAAGAGACCGAGTTCCGTCCGAAGCCGATGGTCGAGATCGGCGGCAGGCCGATCCTCTGGCACATCATGCGGCACTACGCGCGTCACGACGTGAGCGAGTTCGTGCTGTGCCTCGGCTACAAGGGCGACGTCATCCGCCGGTGGATCATCGACTACCCGAGCATGAACGCCGACGTGCGCGTGCACATCGGCTCGCAGAAGGTCGAGCCGCTCGAGCCGCTTCGCGACGAGTCGCGCTGGACCGTGACGCTCGCCGAGACCGGGGAGCTCACGCCCACCGGCGGCCGGCTCTTGCGCGCGCGACGCTACGTCGAAAAGGAAACGTTCCTGTGCACGTACGGTGATGGCCTATCCAACGTCGACCTCACTGCGCTGATCCGGTTCCACAAGGAGCACGGGAAGCTCGCGACGGTCACCGGAGTGCGGCCCTTCACGCGTTTCGGCGAGTTGCACGTGAAGGATGGCACGGCGCTCGGGTTCCGCGAGAAGCCGCAGCTCGAGGAGGGCTGGGTGAACGGCGGGTTCTTCGTCTTCGAGCCCGCGATCTTCGAGTACCTCGCGGACGACGCGACGCTCGAGCGCGAGCCTCTCGAGCGCCTCGCGGCCGATCGTCAGCTCGCGGTCTATCAGCACTCGGGGTACTGGGCGGCGATGGACACCTACCGCGAGGCGCAGCAGCTGAACGAGGAGTGGCGGTCGGGCCGGCCCGGCTGGCTCGAGGACTGACCCGAGCGCTCGTCGTCGGCGCGTCCGGACAGATCGGCGGTGCGCTGTGTCGGGTGCTCCCGGACACCGTCGGCACGTATCGGAGCCGGCCCGGCTCAGGCTTACGCCAGCTCGACGCCTCGGACGCCGAGGCCTTCCGACGGACGCTCGATGACACCGGCGCCGGCATCGTGTTCTTTCCTGCCGCGCAGCCCAACGTCGACTGGTGCGAGTCGCATCCCGCGGAGGCCGAGTCCGCGAACCTCGAGCCGCTGCGTGTCGCGCTCGCCGCCTCGGCAGAGCGCGCCGCCTTCCTCGTGGCGTACTCCAGCGACTACGTGTTCGATGGCACTCGCGGACCGTACCGCGAGACCGATCCGGTTTCGCCGATCTCGGTGTATGGCCGCATCAAGGTTCGCCTCGAGGAGGAGACGATCGCAGCCGGTGCCGCGGTCGTGCGCACGACCGTCGTCTTCGGGTTCGAGACCGGCGAGCCGCGGAACTTCGTGCTGCGCCTCCTGCGGAGCTTCGCGCGCGGCGAGAGCGTGAAAGTGCCGACCGATCAAGTCGGAACGCCCACCTATTCCGACGACGTCGCGCGCGCGTCGGGCGCCATCGCCGAAGCCCGCGCCGCGGAGATCTGGCATGTCGCCGGTCCGGACCGGATGTCGCGCCTCGAGCTCGCGCGCCGGACCGCGCGCGCGTTCGGCGCGCGCGAGGCGCTCATCGAGGCAGTGCCGACGTCGGCCCTCGGCCAGCTCGCGCGTCGGCCGCTGGCCAGCGGTCTGCGCATCGAGAAGCTGCGCGAGCGGTTCGGTATCACGATGCGCTCCGTCGACGCGGCGCTCGCGGACCTGCGTGACATCATCGAACGCCATGAGTGAGGAGCGCATCCGCGCCGAGATCGACCGTCTCGTCGGCGAGCTCTGGCGTGAGCGTTCGGTGGCCGGTCGCTTCGAACCCGGTAAGACGAACGTCAACTACGCGGGCCGGGTCTTCGACGACGCTGAGATCCGCGCGCTCGTACGGAGTGCGCTCGATTTCTGGCTCACGGCAGGTCCCGAGACGGCCGCGTTCGAGCGGGACCTTGCGGCAGCCGCGGGGACGAAGTACTCGCTGCTCGTGAACTCGGGCTCGTCCGCGAATCTCTGCGCGGTCAGCGCGCTCGGCTCGCACAAGCTCAAGGCGCCGCTGCGTCCCGGCGACGAGGTCATCACCACGGCGGCGTCATTCCCGACGACGGTGAACCCGATCGTGCAGAACGGTTGGACACCGGTGTTCGTGGACGTAGAGCTCGGTACGTACAACCCGAGCGTCGATGCGGTGCGTGCGGCGATCTCCGAACGAACGCGGGCCGTCGTGCTCGCGCACGCGATGGGCTTCCCGTATGACGCGCCGGCCATCGCCGCGCTTTGCAAGGAGCGCGGGATGTTCCTGGTGGAGGACTGCTGCGATGCGCTCGGCGCGCGGATCGATGGGAAGCCGGTCGGGACCTTCGGCGATCTCGCGACGCTCTCGTTCTACCCCGCGCACCAGATGACGACCGGCGAGGGCGGTGCTGTGCTCACGTCCAGTGGCAAGCTGAACTGGATCGCCCGCTCGTTCCGCGACTGGGGCCGCGACTGCTGGTGTGAGCCGGGCGAGGACGACGCGTGCCGTAAGCGGTTCGGCTACCAGCTCGGGACGTTGCCGCTCGGGTTCGACCACAAGTACACGTACACCCACGTCGGCTACAACCTGAAGGCGCTCGACCTCCAGGCCGCGATCGGTGTCGAGCAGCTCAAGAAGCTGCCAACCTTCGTCGCCGCGCGACGCGAGAACTGGCGCGTGCTGCGCGAGCACGTGAAGCGCTACGAGGAGTTCCTCGTGCTGCCGGCCGTGGACGCGCGCAGCGAACCCTCGCCTTTCGGGCTCGTGCTCACCGTGCGCGAGACCGCGCCCTTCACGCGGGGCGACCTGACGGCGTGGCTCGAGGAGCGCAAGATCCAGACGCGAGGACTCTTCGCCGGCAATCTCCTGCGGCATCCGGCGTATCGCTCGGTGCGTCATCGTGTCGTCGGCGAGCTGCGCAACGCGGACGCGATCACGGAGCGCACGTTCTTCATCGGGGTGTATCCGGGGATCGACCGCGTGCGCCGCGACTACGTGCTCGAGGCCTTCGATCTCTTCTTCCGCAAGTTCGACTGACCGCGAAGATCCCTGACCGTCGCGCGCGCCGATGCCCATCGCCGCCGCGCAAGGCTGGGCAGATCGCGGCGCGCGAGGATGAGCGCAAGCAGCACGAGCGCGCCGAGGCCGAAGAGCGGCGTCTTGAGCGGCGTCGCGCGGTACTCGAGCGTCACGAAGTGGTCGCCCGCGGGCACCGTGAGCCCGATGTAGCTCGGCGAGACCATGAAGCTCGCGACCGACTGCCCGTCAACGGACGCGCGCCAGTTCGGGTGATAGGTCTCCTTGACCACCAGCGTCGCCGCGCTCGTGCAGCTGCCGATGAAGTCGAAGCGGCCCGGCTGCAGGCGCTCGTAGCGGAGCGTCCCGCCGTCGGCGCAACCCTCGACCGGGCCGCCGATGACGCGGTCGTCGGCCGCGGGGTAGTCCCAGCGGACGTACGTCCGGGCCGCCGGCGCCGGACCGTCCACGAACGCGCGATTGCGGGGGAAGAGCTCCGCCTGCGTGCGCACCGATTCGCGCGCGCTCAAGCTCACGAACTCCGCGTGTCCGGATGACGGCGCGGAGTAGAGCACGTAGCGGGATGTCGTGGCGATCGCGCTGAGAAAGCTCGGCATGGGCTGGTCGCGCGGCGCGACGACGTAGCGGACGTTGTAGAGGTCGTACTGCGCGGCGCTCTGATCGTCGAAGTCGAACTGCAGATCCGAGTTGAGCGACGCGCCCCCGAATGGCGGAGCCAGCATGCGAAACCGCTGCGTGACGAGGTATTGATACGCATGCACGGACCGGAACGGGATCCCGAAATCGAGCCGCTCGCCCCAGTTCGAACGCAGCCCGGCGTAGACGCGACCCGCAGGCAGCTCGCGCACCCGCGCGACGAGCGAGGCCATCTCCGCGTCGCCGGCGACGGCGGTCTCGGTCTGGCGCATCCAGGTCGCGTTCAGGGCAGCGAAGTCCCAGCGATCTTTGAGCGCCGGGACGCACATGAGCACGACGATCCCCGCGGCGAGCGCGGTCCGCCGGCCTGACGCAGTGGACCGCAAGATCGCGAAGATCCCAGCGCCGCCGTACCCGATGAGCATGATCGCGGCGATGTGCACGCCGCCGATGAAGCGGTGGAAGAGCAGCGTCTCCTGCAGCGGAAGGATCGCGGCGAGCGGACCGAGCGTCGCGCGACCGAAGTAGAGGACGAGCCAGACGAGGAAGAGCGCGACCGCGAACAGCGCGTTGGTCACGCGCGTGACGACGGCGTAGCCAAGGCCGAGGCCGAGCAGCACCGCGAGCAGGGGAAGACGGCCGTGATCGGTGAGCTCGCCGGTGAAGAGCCAGCCAAGGATCGTCGGCGCCCCGTACGAGGCGTACTTCTCCGGCTGCAGGTAGGGGCTCGCGTTGAGGAAGCCGCGCTCGAGGATGTACGGAAGCCACATCCATGACGTGATCGCGAGGGCGATCCCACCCGCCGCCGTCAGCCGGGCGATGCGGGTGCGCACGTTCGCTCTCGTCACGCCCCAGAGGAACAGCAGCGCGGTGGTGACGACCATCATGTACGCGTAAAGCAGATGTGAGAGCACGAGCGTGGCGAGGATGACGACCGTCCAGCGGAAGCCCGTCCCATACCGGACCAGCCGCCACAGGCTCGCGAGCGCGATGAAGCAGAGGTGCATCGCCCAGATCTGGGTGTAGAGGCCGAGCCCGCGCCAGAGATAGCTTTCGTAGTCGAACCCGTAGAGGAAGTTCGTCGCCAGCAGGCTCGAGGAGGCCGCCCCGACCGCCGCGGCGACGGGATCGAAATCCATGCGGCGCATCGACCAGAACACCGTGAGCGGGAAGGTGACCAGCAAGAGGTACCGCACGATGTTGAAGAGCGTCACCACGTCGGGAAGCCCGAGCAGGACGCGGTCGAGCGCCACGACCGTGAGGTGGGGAAGGTTCTGGTAGTAGAGGAACTCGGGAAAGCCCTCGTCCATCTCCGGGACCCAGAACTCGAGGACGTTCTCGCCGCGTGCGAGTGCGTCGCTCGCGTTCTGGATGAAGAGCTCGTGTTCTGCGTCGTCGTTCACGTTCGGGGTTGGCACCAGCACTTCGGGCAGGAGCCCGATGGCCTGCACGGTCATGGAAAGCGCGACGAGGAGGGCGAGCGCGATATTGCGAACGGAGCGCCGATCGGCGAGCGCGCCGCGTAGCCGGCGAGGCCAATCGCTCCAAGGTCTGGTCACTATCCAGACGGGATTGTCGGGTACGCTGCCGCCATACCACCCGAGGTCCTCATCGTTTCGTACGGCCAGGACGCTGGCCCCACCGATGTGCTGGCCTCGCTTCGCTCGCAGACGCTGCTGCCTTCGGCCGTCCGCGTGTGGCACAACGGGCCGGCCTTCCCCCCGCGCCCGATCGAAGGCGTCGAGCAGCACTGGAGCGGCGAGGGCGTCGGCTACGGCGAAGGCATCAATCAGCTCCTCGCGCGGTCCACCGCGAAGACGTGCGTGGTCGCGACCGACGACGTGGTGCTCGATCGGCGCTGCATCGAGCGCCTCGCAGCCGAGCTGGACGAGCACCCTCGGGCGGTCGTTGTCGGCTGCGCCCTCGTTGGCAGCGACGGCCGGGTGAACGCGTACGGGCTGCGCCTCACCGAGGATTGGCTCGGCATCAACGTCGATCGGGGCCGGTCATGGGACGATTTCGCCAGCGCCGCGCCTCGCGGCTCGGCCCCATATCTCGGCCCGAGCGGCGCGCTCTTCGCGCTCAACCGCGAGGAGTGGGAGCGCCTGGGGGGCGGGCCGCTCTTTCCGCGGAGCTTCTTCCTCTATATGGAGGACGTGATGCTGGGCGTGCGGCTGAGGCTGCTCGGCGCGGAGGTGCGCTTTCGCCCCGACGCGTTCGCGACGCACGCGTGGAGCGTCGCGACGGGCAAGCGCAATGTCGAAAAGCTGCGGCTCGTCGAGCGCAACCGACTTTGGATGCTCAGCGCGGCGCGCGGCCGGGCCAGCGCGGCCGCGTCACTGCCCTGGACGGCCCTTCGCTATGGCGCGTACCTCGCACGCCGCGGGAGCGGCGAGAGGACCGGGAACGCGCCGCGGGCGTTCTGGCGGGCCGTCCGCGACGGTCTGTTCACCGAGCTGCCCACTGACGTCAGCGCGTACCTGCGCGGCTGCGAGGGCCGATCTCTTCCGCGCTGGTGTTTCGCGAGCCTACGCGATCAGCTGCGCAATCCGGTCGCCTGACCGACCCCCGCGGTTGCGGTAGTACCCCGCCCAGCAGGCGCGGGGCCGCATCTACGGGGCCTCTCGTGGCGCGGTTCGCGGGACGGGTGACCCTCTGTGCGCCGGCGCCGCCGCGCCCCAACGTATTCCGCGAAGACCATGAAGCTGCAGATCAAGATCATCGCGGTCGCGGCACTCGCGCTCGTCGCGCTCGTCTTCGTATGGCGCGGGAGCGCCGCCGCATCGACCGGCCCAGAGTGCATGCCGGGCGGGGGCTTCGTCCCGCGGTTCTGCGTGACCGTGCCGGCAGGCCCGGCCATCCGGCGCGAGACGACCGTGGCGCTGGCTTCGGTCGCAAGCCGAACCGCGGACCTTCGGGTCGAGGCGGGCATCCCCGCCGGCGAGGCACTTCGCGTCGCGGGAGCTCTCGATCGCGCCGCGGCGCAGGTCGAGCGCGCCTTCGGGAGGAGCTTCAGCGAGCGCCCCCGCGTCCTGCTCTTCGCGACGCCGAAGAGCTTCGCGCAGGGCATCGAGGACCTCTTTGTGTATCCCTCCGACGTCGCGCGAACCGCCGCGGCGTCGTACGGCGGGATCGTCGACCAGCGGACCCTCACCGTCGCCGTCGACTTCCGCGCGACCGCCGCCGACGATCTCCCGGGACTACTGGCCCACGAGCTCGTGCATGTGATGATCCGCGAGACCGCCGGCGTTGACGCGGATCTTCCCGCGTGGTTCGAAGAGGGACTCGCGACGGTGATCCAGCGCGAGGATGCCCTCCCCGCGGACACGGACGCGCTCGTCGCACGCTCCCTCGTGGCGAACCGTGTCGTCTCTCTCGGCGAGCTGACCACCCTCGCCGACTGGCACCGGGCCTACCCGCGCATCGGCCGTCCGCAGTACGCCGTCGCCGCCGATGCGGTGGGCGCGATGGAAGATCGCGTCACTGAACCGCTGCTGGTGCGGGCCCTCGTCGCCGTCGGCGCCGGCGAGCGTTTCGCGGACGCGTACGCCGAGCTGGGGGCCGGGACGCTCGCCGACTTCGTGGCGGGCTTCGACGCGACGGCCGCGAAGGCGAGCGTCGCCGTGAGCTCCACGCCGAGCGCCGCGGGCGATGTCGCGTGGACGATCTCTGGGTTCGCTCCCGATTCGGCGGTGGTCATACGGATCTCGGGCGAGCGAGGTTATGACCTCGCCTTCACGGTGAGGACCGACGACCTTGGCATGTACCGCGGCTCGTTCGGATCGACCGCGCCGGCGGGGCGCTACAGCATCGACGCGACGGAAAGTGGGGCGCACGCGCTCGTGACCATGGAGACCGCGCGCTAACGGATCGGGTCTTTCTCCATGAGGCCGCGGTTGTGAACGTAGAGCGCGGCTTGAGTGCGATCGGTGAGCTCGAGCTTGCTGAAGATGTTGGAGATGTGGGTCTTCACGGTGCGTTCGCTGATGCCGAGCGAAGCCGCGATCTCTTTGTTCGCGCGCCCGCTGGCGACGAGCTTCAGCACCTCGCGCTCGCGCGCGGTGAGGTCGCTGTAGCCCTCGTCGTCGCCCGCCGGGCGCTCCCCGCTACGCAACCGCCCGAACTCGTCGAGCACGCGTTTCGCGACCGACGGATAGATGAGCGAAAAGCCGTCGGCCACGGTGCGGATCGCGTTCGCCAGTTGGCTGCCGGTGACTTCTTTCAAGAGATACCCCGACGCGCCAGCGCGGATCGAGCTGAAGACGAGGTCGTCCTCGTCGTAGTTGGTCAGCACGATGACCCGACTCGACGGCACCGAGTTGCGGACTCGCCGCGTCGCCGTGACTCCGTCCCAGTCGCCCATCTTGATGTCCATGAGGATCACGTCGGGGAGGAGCTCCTGTGCGAGGGCGAGGGCCTCGTGGCCGTCGCCGGCCTCGCCGACCACTTCGATCTCCGGCTCGTGGTCGAGGATCGAGCGAAGCCCACTCCGGACGAGCGCGTGATCGTCGGCGAGGAGCACGCGGATCCTGGGAGCCGGGGGCTGGGGGGCGGAGCCCCCCAAGTTCGTCATCGGCCGAAGAGCCTCCCGAGGAAGCTCGCCTTCTCGGTGCGCTCGATGTCCTCGATCGCGCCGCGCTGCTCGGTGTCCTCGACGGTGTCCGCCCAGGCGGGCGTCGGCTCTTCGCTCGCCGCGCGGTACGGGATCGACGCGCGGACGATGGTCCCGCGTCCCTCTTCGCTCCGGACGACGAGCTGACCACCGACGCCCTCGGCGCGCTCGCGCATGCCCACGATGCCGTAGTGGCCGCGCTCTTCCGCCGTATCGAGCTCGTTCGATGCGAAGCCCTTACCGTCGTCCTCGATGGTCACGACGACCTGTTCCTCCTGGTAGCGGAGCACGACCTTCGCGTTCCTGGCGCTGGCATGTTGCGCGACGTTGCGCAGCGCCTCGCCGACGATGCGGATGAGCGCGCGCTCGACGTATGGCTCGAGGTCCCGCTGCGCGCCGGTCTCCTCGAGATCGACGTGCAGGCCGCTCTGCCGCCGCAGGTCGTCGACCAGCCGAGACACGGCCACCGGCAGGTTGAGCCCTCCCGATTCCTCGGTCTGACGGAGGGCGGCCATGTACTGCCGCACGTCCGAGAGCGTCGCGCGGGCGTCGCGCGCGGCCTTCGCGAGCTGAGGGCCGAGCACCGACGGGTCGCGCTCCAACGCGCGCTGACATCCCTCGAGCGCGAGGACGACGCCCGTGAGCTCCTGCGCGAGCCCGTCGTGCAGCTCCTGCGCGATGCGGCGCCGCTCGGTGGTCGCGGTCCGCAGCACGATGTCGGCGGATGCCGACTTCTGGAGCATGCCCGCCAGGTACTCGCCGACCGTCGCCGAAAAATCGCAGTCCGCTTGCGTGTACGGGGTTGTCGCCCGGCCGAGCACGAGCACGCCCAGCACGACGCCCGAGTGCGCGCCTCCGACCGGGGTCAGCAGGAACTGCGTCGAGGACATCGCGGCCCAGTCAGGGCGATCCTCAGACATGCCGTACGCCGCGGTCGCGGTGCGTCGCTCGCGAAGCACCTGCGCGAGGACGGTGTCGCTCCCGGACGTCGAGATGTCGGACGGAAGCACGTCGCCGTAGCCGCTCGATGCACGCAGGTGAAGCTGGTGCTCCTCCGCGGCCCACACGCCGACCGCGTCATGGCGGAGGTTGTCGGCGAGCATCGCGACTGCGCTTTCGAGGTCCGATTGCGGGTCGGTGCCCAACGTCGCGAAGCGCGAGAGCTCGTAGAGCACGAGCGCCTGCCGCCGATCCTCTTCGGCGCGCTGGAACTCCTCCGCCGTGAGCAAGGCCGCGGCGATATCGGACGCAACTTGCGCCAGCGAATCGACGTGCGCCTGCCCGTACCGCTCCTGCTGTGAGCGGTGCTTCACGTTGACGACACCGAGCGTGCGGCCGCCCGCGCGCAGCGGCGCGATCATCGACTCGCTCGCCGTGGGATCGGATCCACCCTGGACCTGACCCGAGAGGAGCATCGGCTTCCCCGTTTGCGCGACCTTCCCGGAGATGCCCTCGCCGATCCGCTTGCGATCTTGCTTCGCCGCGTCGGGAAGGCCCCGCGAGCTTCGCACCGAGAGCTCGCCGCTGGCGTCCGCGAGCATGATCGACACGCCGTCCGCCCCGAAGACCTCGGCAAGCTGCGCGGTGGCGCGCTCGAGGAGCTGATCCGGGTCGCGCTCGCGGCGGATGATCGCCTGCAGATCGCGCGTCGCCTTGAGCTTCGTCTCGGCTTCCTGCTGCTGGCGTTGGGCACGCCAGAGCGCATTCGCTTCCGCGAGCTCGAGACCGAGAAGCTCGGCAACGCGTGTGAGCGAGGAAAGCTCGTCCGGCGCGAACACCCTGCCCGAGCCGAGCGCAGCGAGCGCTCCGACAAGCTGCTCTTTCCACACCACCGGGACGACCGCAAGCGTGTCCGCGGTGCGTCCGTCGGCAAGCGGGATCGCGACCCCGGTCGCGGATTGATCGCTCGTGCGCTCGCCGAAGGCTTTACCGAGGAGCGGCGCGGCCATTCCGTCGCTCCATCGGGTGTCAGCGGGCAGGTTGTGCGCGACGTAGGTCACGTAGCCGGCGCCTTTCATCTGCAGCACGACCGCGATCGCGTCGGCGTGGGCGAGCTTCGCGAGATACGCCATCCGCGCGGACCAGAAGTCGGCATCGAGACGAAGGCTCACGCGCGTCCCCTAAGCGACGCCGGCCTCGCCCTCGATCCGCAGCTCCAAGGTGTTGCCTCCGCTTCGCTGCACAGCGAAGCGTGGCTGTTCGAGCGCCGCCAGCGCAGCACCCATTTCGTCGACGGACATGGGAACGCGCAGGCCGAGCGCCAGCGTCGCGACGCCTCCCCTGAAGTCACGCACGTAGAGCGTACGGACCGGTGCGAGCAGCTGGATGCGCCGCTCGATTTCCACGAGCCGGGCGAACGACGGGATCGGCGACAGCATCAGAACTATGTTCGTCGTAGGCGCTGCCGGCTCTTCCCTCTGGGGAGTGACTTGCTCCTCTTCCGCCACCGGAACGCTCTCGGAACGCTGGATCACGGTGAATTCAGGGGCCGCGGGCGGCCTCGCGAGGCTCGCCGGAGGCGCTCCGAGGACGTCTTCCTCCTCCGATGGGGGAGCCGGCTGGGCGACCTGCGCCGCACGCGCGGCCTCGGCCGCGCGGGCCGCTTCCTGCGCCGCACGCGCTGCGGCTTCCGCGGCGCGCGTCGCTTCTGCGATCCGTTTGGTCTCGAGGCGGCGGTCTTCCTCAGCCGCGCGCGCGTCCGCGGCGCGGGATTCCTCCGCCGCGCGTCGTGCCTCTTCCGCGGCGCGCGCCGCGGTCGCCGCGCGCTCGGCCGCCGCAGTGGCGCGCTCGGCCTCGGCGGCCCGCTCTGCCTCGAGCGCGAGCTGCGCCTGCCGTTGCTGATCGGCGATGCGCCGCGCCTCTTCGGCAGCACGTGCGGCCTCCTCGGTCGCCTTTCGGACCTCTTCCGTCGCGCGGGCTGCCTGCGCGGCGCGCTCGGCTTCCGCGGCGCGCTGTGCCTCCGCGGCGCGCTGCGCCTCTTCCTGAGCGATCCGCGCGCGCTCCTGGGCCACGCGCGCCTCTTCCTGCGCGGCTCGGGCTTGCTGAGCGGCGGCGTTCGCCTCGCGCGCCGCATCCGCGGCGGCGCCGGCTTGCTTTCGGATGTCCTCGAGCAGCTCGGTGAACACGCTCTTGAGGGCATCGGCGGCCATCTGTCGCGCCTCGGCAGCGCTCTCCTCGGCGGGCCGTGCCGGCGGGGCGGCATCTCGTCGCGGACCGCGTAGGGCGGAGAAGCCGCTCCGGCGTGTCGACGCGATCTCGTCGACGAGGCCGTCGCGTTCGTCACGGAGGCGATCGATCTCCTTGAGCAGCATCTTCCGCTCTTCTCGCGCCTGCTCGAGGATTTGCTGCGCGGCGCCTTCAGCGCGCGTCCGGATCTGGTGAGCGGCCCGCAGCGTGCCGGCCATGGCCTCGCGGACCGTGGCGTCGAACTCTTCGTAGACGGCGATGCGCTTGCGGGCGGAGTCGAGGTCGGACTCCAACGACGCGGCGCGCTTGGTCAGCTCGGTGACTCTGTCGGAAAGCGCGCCAATGATGTCGCCGGACGCGCCTAGACGTTGTGGCTCGTCGGACACGCGGTCACCCTCTCTTCCCGGCCCAACTCCCCGCGTGCGCGCGAAAAGCGTATACGAACGCGGCAAGGAAAGGCAGAATTCGCGCATCACGCGGCCGAAAGTGCTGCTCATCGTGGGGCATCCCAGCGTCGGCTCGGCGCTCGAGACTCTGCTGCGCATCGACGACCGATACGAGGTGAGGCGCGTGCAGTCGCTCGCGGACTCCGCAGTTGACCGGAACGAATGGACGCCGGACGTGGCGGTCGTCGACGGCGCGTTGCTCGGGTCGACCAGCGTGGCCGCGCTCCCGGTGCCGGCCATCGTCCTGTCGGGAAACGAAGCCGACGGAACTCGGCTGCTCGCGCGGGTCCCGGACGGCCGGACATGGCTACGCAAGGACGCGACCGCGACCGATCTGCGTGACGCGGTCGATGGCGTCCTCGCCGGTCGACCGATCGCCGGCCGGCTGTTCCCCTTGGTCGTTGCCGGGCTCGTCTTGCTGGTCGTGATCGCGATCTTTGCAGTGGCTCTCGTACGAGGTCAGGGATAGCCATGGCCAAGGACGACGAGAAAAAGAAGCGCAAGCGCGACGACGTGGTCGATCTCGCCTCGCGCATCGGAGCGCGGCGCGAGGCGGAGGACACGAAGAAGAAAGAAGAGCCGCCGCCGGCAGGGCCGCCACCGCCGCCCGCGCGGTTCGACGCGCCGATCCCGGCCGCGCCAAAACCGAGGCTCATTCCGACGCGCGAAGACCGCGACCAGGGCGCGCTGATCCGGAAGGCCCTCATCGAGGAGACCGCGACGCCGCCGGTGGCGATCCCGTCGCCGCGCGGTGCGCCGGGCCCCGGCGAGATCGACCTGGTGGCGACCCCGCTCCCAACGCCCGACGATTGGCACCGGTTCGAGCTCGCGCTCCGGAAGATCAAAGGAGTGGGCCAGCTGCGTACCGAGTACTACCGTCACGGCGTGCTCAAAGTGCGCGTGACCTACCAGGGCGAAGGACGGCTTGCCGCTGCGCTCCGCGCGGGCGTACCGGGTTATCGCGTGCGAGTCATCGGCGAGGACCGAGCGACGCTTCAGATCCTCGTGACCTCGGAGGGAGACGACCGGCGTCCCGGATAGATATGGATAGAGTGGACGCGATGAGCGATCTCGAAACGCGCGCGCGCAAGGTTCTGCCGCCGGTCCTCGGTCACTACACCTGGCTTTCGATCGAGCGGGGGCAGGGAAGCTGGCTGCACACGACCGGCGGTCGACGCATCCTCGACCTCACGTGCGGCATCGCGGTCACTGTCGTCGGCCATGCGCATCCACGTGTGGTCAAGGCCGTGACCGAGCAGGCCGCGAGGCTCATGCACATCTCCGCGGGCGTCGCGAAATACGAGTCCAACGTCGCGCTCGCGGAGGCGCTGGCCACGATCACGCCCAGTGGCCTCGACACCGTGTTCTTCGGCAACAGCGGCGCCGAAGCCGTCGAAGGCGCCATCAAGCTCTCGCGCCAGACCACCGGACGCGAGGCGATCATCGCCTTCCGCGGCGGGTTTCACGGGCGCACCGTCGGGGCGGCGACGCTCACGACGTCCAAGGCGCAATACCGACGCGGTTACGGTGCGCTGCTTCCCGAGGTCTACATCGCGCCCTATCCGTATCTGCTCGCGTGCGCGTTGCCGGATCCGCACGACGGCGAGGCTTGCGCGAGCCACTGTTTCGCCGAGCTAGAGGCGATGCTCGAGCACGAAGTGCCGCCAGAGCACGTTGCGGCGATCGTGATCGAGCCCGTCCTCGGCGAAGGCGGTTACGCCGCAGCCCCAGCGTCGTTCATTCAGCGGTTGCGCGAGCTCGCGACGAAGATCGGCGCCCTTTTGATCTTCGACGAGGTGCAGACCGGCATGGGCCGGACTGGCGCCTGGTTCGCGGCGCAGCGCTTCGGGGTCGTCCCGGACGTGATCACGGCGGCGAAGGCGCTCGGGGGTGGACTGCCGCTGGGAGCCGTGATCGCCACACGCGAGCGTATGGAGCGCTGGCGCACAGGGACGCATGGGTCGACCTTCGGCGGCAATCCGGTCTCATGCGCGGCGGGCCTCGCCACACTCGAGGTCATCCGCGACGAAGGCCTCGTCGAACGCGCCGAGACGCTCGGCAACCTCATGGTCGAGGAGCTCGCGCCGCTGCGCTCGCATCCTCGCCTCCGCGAGATCCGTCAGTTCGGCGCGATGGTCGCCGCCGAGTTCGACAACAAGACCGTCGCCAAGGCCGCGATCGGGGCGGCTCTCGAGCGCGACGTCCTTCTTATCACCTGCGGGTTCCACGACCAGGTCGTGCGTTTCATTCCCGCGCTGAACATCAAAGAAGACGACCTCCGCAAAGGCATGCGCGTGTTCGTGGAAGCCGCACGGTCGATCCTGGTGGGGGCGCCGGCGTAGCCATCGGCGCGACCCGTTCTGGATGCGGTGCGTCGGGGCATGCATCCTGCTACCAGATATGGGGCCAGGAAGAGTGATGACCCCTAGTTCTTGACATCGCGCCCCCGGCGGCATACGGTCCGGCTCTGCGCGTTGACTAGATGTTGGGTCGAGAAGGGTGGTCGAGCCAAGATGTAGTGGCGGCAGTGTGAGAGAGAAGGAGGGTGATATGACCCGTCGGCCGTCGGCTTCTGTCACTCGCGCAGCGAGGCTTCTCCTCCTTCTTCTACGGGCGGTCATGACGGCCGGCTCCATCAGCGCTTTCTAGGGGGGACGAAGTGGCAATCGCAGAGATCGGGCAGGAATCCGTCCCACACGCCGACGCTTCGGCACGGCAGGGCCTTCGCGTGGAGCGGCACTTCACGCACCCGGGGATCCACCCCTACGACGAGATCGAGTGGGAAGTTCGGGAGGCGGTCATCCCCGGCGAAGGCGGCAACGTCTTCGCCCAGAGCGGAGTCGAGGTGCCTAAGTTCTGGTCGCAGACGGCTACGAACGTGGTTGCCTCGAAGTACTTCCGCGGCAAGCTCGGCACGCCCGCGCGCGAGTCGAGCGTCAAGCAGATGGTCGACCGCGTCGTCGACACCATCGCGCGCGCGGGTCTCGGGGCGGGTTACTTCGCCAGCGAGGCCGACCGCGACGCGTTTTCCGACGAGCTCAAGTACCTGATGGTGCGGCAGTACGCCTCGTTCAACTCTCCGGTGTGGTTCAACATCGGCGTCCCAGGCGTGCCTCAACAGCCGAGCGCGTGTTTCATCCTCTCCGTCGAGGACGAGATGCGCTCGATCCTCGACTGGTTCAGCAACGAAGGCGTCATCTTCAAGGGCGGCTCCGGTTCCGGTGTGAACGTCTCCAAGATCCGCTCTCAAAAGGAGCAGCTGTCCGGCGGCGGCTACGCCTCCGGCCCGGTGTCATTCATGCGCGGGGCCGACAGTGTCGCGGGATCGATCAAGTCCGGTGGCACGACACGTCGGGCGGCCAAGATGGTCGTGCTGAACGCCGATCACCCCGATGTCCGCGAGTTCATCTGGTGCAAGGCGAAAGAAGAGAAGAAGGCCTGGGCCCTCGGCGAGATGGGCTACGACATGAGCCTGAACGGCGAGGCCTGGCACTCGATCCAGTTCCAGAACGCCAACAACTCGGTCCGGGTAACGGACGAGTTCATGCGGAAAGCGGTCGCGGAAGAATCCTGGGACCTCACCGCGCGCACGGATGGCCGCGTGCTCGAGACGGTCAGCGCACACGATCTTCTGCGCGAGATCGCGGAGGCGACGTGGCAATGCGGCGACCCGGGCATGCAGTTCGACACCGCGTGCAACGAGTGGCACACCCGAGCGAACACCGACCGCAACTACGCGACGAATCCCTGCTCGGAATTCGTGAGCCTCGACAACACCGCGTGCAACCTCGCGAGCCTCAACCTCATGCGCTTCGTCGATCGGGCCGGCGACTTCGACACCGGTAGCTTCGTAAACGCGGTGCGCACACTCATCACGGCACAGGAGATCCTGGTCGGGTACGCCGACTACCCGACGGACCAGATCACGACCAATGCGCGCGCGAACCGCGAGCTCGGCATCGGCTACGCGAACCTCGGTGCCTTGCTCATGTACCGCGGCGTGCCGTACGACTCCGACGAGGGGAGGGGCTACGCCGCCGCCGTCACGGCACTCCTCACCGGAGAGGCCTACGCGCAGTCAGCGAGGATCGCGGCGACCTTGGGTCCGTACGACGCGTACGCGCGGAACAAGGATCCGCACGACCGCGTCATCTACATGCATCGCCAGTTCGCCTACCGGATCCGCGACGAGCTCGTCCCTGCGAGCCTGCTCTCCGCCGCGCGCCAGTCGTGGGACGACGCCCTGGCGCTTGGCACCGATCACGGATACCGCAACGCCCAGGTGAGCTTGCTCGCCCCCACCGGGACGATCAGCTTCATGCTCGACTGCGACACCACCGGTGTCGAGCCGGACATCGCGCTCGTGAAGTACAAGAAGCTCGTGGGCGGCGGGATGCTGAAGCTCGTCAACGGGACCGTTCCGGCCGCGCTGCGACGACTCGGGTACACGGAGACCGAGGCAGGCACGATCACCACCTACGTCGAGGAGCGGGGCACGATCGAGGGTGCTCCTGGCTTGCGCGATGAGCACCTTGCGGTCTTCGATTGCGCGTTCAAGCCGGCCAACGGCGCGCGGTCGATCGAGTACATGGGACACATCAAGATGATGGGTGCGGTCCAGCCGTTCCTCTCTGGCGCGATCTCCAAGACCGTCAATCTGCCGGAGACCGCGACGGTTGACGACGTCATGAACGCCTACGTCCAGGCCTGGAAGCACGGGCTCAAGTCGATCGCGATCTATCGCGACGGGTCGAAGAAGACACAACCTCTCTCGACGACCGACAAGAACATCAACGCGAAGGCGACCGAGACGACGGTCGAGCGCGTCGTCGAACGGGTCGTGGAAGTCACGCGGCCCCAGCGCCGGCGGCTCGCGGACACGCGCGCGTCGCTCACGCACAAGTTCTCGATCGAAGGCCACGAGGGATACATCACCGTCGGTCTTTTCGAGGACGGAACGCCCGGCGAGCTGTTCGTCACGATGGCGAAGGAAGGGTCGACGCTCTCCGGGATGATGGACGCGTTCGCGACGAGCGTGTCGCTGCTCTTCCAGTACGGCGTCCCGCTCGCGCACCTCGTCGAGAAGTTCGGCCACATGCGCTTCGAGCCATCGGGATGGACAGGCAATTCCGAGATCGGGTTCGCGAAGTCGATCGTCGACTACGTCTTCCGCTGGCTGGGGAATCGTTTCCTGTCCGAGCAAGATCGCGCCGCGCTCGGCCTGGTCCGGACGACCGAGGTCGCCGATCCGCCAGCCCAACAGGAGCTCATCGACCGCGTCCTTCCTCTCGCTTCGCCGGAGCCGGCGCCGACGAACGGCAACGGCCACGCGATCGCGCGGGCGGCCGCGAGCGATCTGACCGCGCCATCGACGTATCGGCGGCTCAATTCGACACCCGACGCGCCACCGTGCCCGCGGTGCGGCTGGCTGACCGTCAGGAGTGGCACCTGCCACAAGTGCGAGAACTGCGGAGACACGACCGGATGTAGCTAACTCCTTCGTCAGGCCCTGGTCGACCCGCCCGTCGGCCAGTTTCGCCTAACGGCCCGGCACTCCCTGCTCCCCTGGGGTGCCGGGCCTCTCTTTTGCGGTTCGCCGCGCGACGACTCGCGAATGCTTCGTCTTTCATCTCGCGTCCGCGGGTCCTGTCTCGGGCTCGAGGCCGTGCGCTCGCCGCACCCTTTTCCCGCTGCGCAGTCACTGCACTACATTCGCGCGCGACGCGGGCCCCTGGGCCCGCGGCTCGCGCACAACCCGCTCGCCCGCGCCACCCGCGGACGCGCGTCGTTCGCCCAACTGACGGCCCGACTGCATTCGCTGCGCACCGAATCCGCAAAGTCAAAGGTTTGTAGTAATCAATTTGTGGACAACACAGCACGGCTAGCGTCATGTGCGACACAGACGTACGAGTTAGCGACGTCTCAAATCAGTCGCGTCGGTTCGGAACGCTGCTGACACTTGCAACGTCTAGTGATGTAGAGAGAGTCATGCCGAGCGAACGTGCGAGCCCTGTCCGGCACGCACCTTGCTCGAGTGTGTGGGTGAGCGAGGCATCGCTCGGGGAGGCACGAACAAAGATGGCGGTCATCGCGCGAAGCGAACCACGCGAGCTTCGCTCCGCGCGGCGGTTCCCCCGCAAGCTGATCCTCACGCCACTCATCTTCGTGGCCGTCGCCCTCGGCGCGGGTGCGAGCGCGCAACAGGCCTTCGCGACCCGCGCGCTTCCCGGCGTGATGGTCGGGGGCGTTGCCGTGGGCTCGCTCGAGCGCGACGCGATCCGCGAGCAGCTCGCCCAGCAGCTCGCGGAGCCTTGGGCAAACGCCAGCGTCGTCCTCGTCGATGGCAGACAGACATGGCGCGCGAGCAACGGGCAGCTTGGCATCGCCCCGGATCTCGAGCAAGCGACCACGGACGCGCTCGCGTATGGCAAGAGTGGAAAGATCATCGATCGGCTGGGCGCGTGGTTCGACGCGGTGCGCGGCGAAGCGAACCTGCCGTTCGCGATGCGCGCGCAGGGCACCGCGCTCGATAGCTGGGTCACGCAGGTATCACACGATGTCGATCGCGCTCCCGTTTCGGGTGAGATCCGCGTCGGAACAAAAGGCGTCGAGGCGACGCAACCCGTACTCGGACGCTCCGTCGATCGGACGGAGACGATCGCCGCGCTGCTTTCCGCGGACTCGCTCGGCGATCGCGAGGTTGCCTTGCGGCTGCGCACGACCTATCCCGAGCTCGACGCGTCGGGATTTGACGAGGCCTACGCGCGCGCGGTCGCGGTGACCACTCCGCTCACGGTCCACGTCGAGGATCGCTCGTGGGACGAGAGCGAAGCCGGTCTCGCGACCCTCCTTCACGTCGAACGCGTTCTCGCGAAGCCCGGCGACCTTCCCGCGATCCCCGCCGAAGCGATCGCGCCGACCGCACGCTATCGGTATGCGGTCACGCTCGACGGCGAACGGATCGCCTCATGGACCACCGCGCTCGCAAATCTTCTCGACCATCCGGGCAAGAGCGCCAGGTACATCGTGAGCTCCGAAGGCGCGCTCTCGGTCGTCGCATCGGAGAGCGGAGTGCGCATCGACCAGGAGAAGCTGAACGC
>Ga0209805_1000422_pt1 | contig 25844 bp, 27 predicted proteins | sample GraSoiAngelo_148_FD_185905 | JGI IMG/M metagenome (GOLD analysis project Ga0209805, IMG submission 185905) | Grasslands soil microbial communities from the Angelo Coastal Reserve, California, USA - 14_1009_09_20cm (SPAdes) (version 2) | ecosystem: Environmental > Terrestrial > Soil > Grasslands ...
CTTCACGGGCGCGGCCTTGCAAGTTGACATAAGGGCTCAACAGGATCTTGCTCATAAGTTCGATTTCGACCTCCTCGTGGAATAGGCGTTTCCGCCCTTGCTGGTAATGACGGAAGCCGGAGACGAAACGTGACCAGTGCGATCACCCGAGCGGTGCTCGCGACTCACGCGCCGGGCTAACATCGCGCCATGGCTCGACCCTCGATCTACGAGTTCGCCGGTGGGGAGCAGGCGTTCCTCGCGTTGGCGGCGGCCACACACGAGCGCTGTCTCCAGGACCCCGAGCTGAACCATCCCTTCGGGCATGGCGTCGGCCCGAATCATCTTGAGCACCTGGCAGCTTACTGGGCCGAAGTATTCGGCGGCCCGCCGCGTTATTCGAGGTCATTCGGCGGACACTCCGGCATGATCGGGATCCACGCCGGCCAGGGCGGCCCGGACGAGTTTGGGACCCGGTTCGCGGCTTGCTTCGTGCAGGCCCTGGACGATGCGCAGCTGCCCGATGACCCGAAGTTCCGCGACATCATGCGCCGGTTCATCGAGGCGGCGACCGGCGAGGTCAACAGCTACTCGCCTGCCGGCACGCAGGTCGAGCCAGATCTGCCGATGCCGCGCTGGACCTGGGACGGACCGCAGCAGACGTAACCCCTCCGCCCGGGCGCCCGTTACCTCGGCAGATGGCGCGCATCAAGATGGTCGACGAGGCCGACGCCGCAGGGCCGCTGGTCGAGCTGTACGCCGCAGCGAAGTCACGCAGCGTGGCCAAGGTCGTGCCGGACATCCTCCGCACGATGAGCCTGCGGCCGGATTTCCTGACCGCGATCGACAGCGCTTCGAGGCTCCACTTCAGCGACGGAGCGCTGACGCGTGCCCAGCACGAGATGATCGCCTCGTATGTTTCGGCGCTGAACCGCTGCCGTTATTGACTCAGCTCCCATAGCTGGTTCCTGCAGTTGCAGGGCAAGTCGTACGGGGAGGTCGCGCAAGCGCTGCGCGACGGCGACCTCGACGCCGCCGGGCTGGATCAGGCTCATCGCCTGCTGCTCGACTTCGTCGAAACCATAACCAGGCATGCGTACCGGGTCACCGACGAGCAGGTCCAGCGGCTACGCGACGCGGGGTGGACCGACGAGCAGATCGCTGAAGCTGCCTACGACGCTGCGCTGTTCAACTTTTTCGTGCGGCTCGCCGACACGTTCGGCATCGAGCCGCCCGCGGTCTACGAGCCGGACGGCATCCCCGCCGCGGCTAGGCCGGAGCGAGATCGGTGAAGTCTGCGTTGATCACGTCGTGGTTGAGGTTGCCGTCCTTGGCGCCGCCGAGACCCCAGCTCTTCGTGTAGGGCTGCGTCTGCTGGGATAGAACCTTCCCTGCGGAGTCGCGGGTGATCAGCGTAGTCGTGCCGTGAAGCGACACACCGATCAACCGGCGCGCCTGGGTGCTGAACTTCGGCAGGAACAGGGAAAGCTGAACCCGGTCGAAGCTGTATGTCTTCTGGACGAACTTCCCACCCGCGACGTCCTGGGTGATCACGTCCGTAAACTCCGTCAGCCCGTCGCCGTCGGCGCCCTCTTCCGCCAGCTTCAAATCGTGCGCGCGACGTGCTTCCGACTCGATGAGCAGGTCGAGCACGGCGTCGTGCGCCCACTTGTCGGCGGTCTGCTGGTTGACCGACGGGTCGAACGCCGGCACGTTCGAGGGGACGCTTACCGGGGGGATCGGAGGCAGGACCCAGACGCGCGCTGAGGCCGAAACCGGTCCGGACTGGCTGCCGGAAGGAAGCGCGGTGCCAGCGGTCAAGGTCAGCCAGCTCGCATAGTCCGGCCCGGAGCCGACAACGAGCGCGAGCTTGGGCGTCGAACCGTCCGGCAGCTCGGGAGCCGGCTCGGGACTGTGCGTCGAAAGCTGGGCGGACACGGGCAAGGCCGTGGCCAGCAGCAAGGTCGAGCCCAGCACCGCCGGCGCCGCCCAGCCCAGCCTCCGCACCACCGCCAGCCCACCGCCAGCCTGCTCCAAGGGCTCCAGCAGGCGAACCAGGGCGAAACGTCCGGCACACGCGAACACGAGGCTGGCCAGCAGCGCGGTCTTGGTCCAGAACTCGAGGGTCGTCGGGCCCAGGAGAAGCACCGACAGGATCGCGACGATCGCGCCGAACACGAACCTGCCGACCTGTCCTTCGGGCACAGTGCGAGGGTCGGGGACCATGAAGAACGCGAAGATCAAAACCTCGGGCGACGTGACCAGGATCTTCCATAGGTCTGTCCCGCAGAGGGCTGTTGCATGCCAGCTCGCGACCATGCAGTGGTCCGGCACCGGGGCCAGGGCGATCGCGACGCTGGCCGCGAAGGCGGCCATGTAGCCGGCCACGAGCCCGAGCAGCTTAAGCTCCCAGGCGATCAGCAAGCCTCCCCCGATGAGCACTGCGTAAGTCACGATCATCCACATCCCCATCGGGATCCACCACAGGTCCTGCGGCTCGGTGTATTGCGGTCCGAGCACAACGAAGGCCAGGACGAGCGCGATGTTGGAGGGGTTGAAGATGTGCCGTCCCTTCCAGCGGATGAGGTACTTCGTGGCCATGGCGAAGGCGACGACGCCGATGAAGATGTAAATCCCGTGCTTGCTCCACCATTGGCCGTGTATCGTGCCTGGGACCCTGAGGATGAAGGCGGTGCTGTTCCCGGTCAGCAGCCCGCTGGCCGGCCACATGATGGTCTTGTCCTTGAAGAATGCGACCCCGAACTCGATCAGCGCGCCGGTGACCAGGCAGGCCAGGATCTGGGCCACGGACAGCCGGAAATCGAGCACGGTCTGGCCGAGGACCTGGAGCGTGAGCAGGACCGCGGCCACATGAAGGCGTGGATCGCGAATGCTGGGCAGAAGGACCGGATACTCGCGACCGCGGATCCGGACGCTACGGCGCCTTGGAACCCCCCGGCGAAGCCCTTCGCCGGGGACGCTCAGCCCGCCCGGCGCCGGAGCGTCGATGGTCGCCATGGTCTGGTAACGGACATGGTAGGCGCGCCGTTACACAGGCAAACTCCCTTGCCAACACGAATCCTGGCCGCGGCGGCAGCCCTCCTCGCGCTTGCGGCGTGTGAGCCGGCTTTCGGCCTCGGCCTGCCGAGCGAAACCGCGCTGGAGGACGGGGCAGCCAACACGCTGACGCACGCGAAGACCTTTGGCATCACGGGCACATACTCGCTCGCCGGCAGCGTCCAGTGGACGATAGACCTACAGGTCGTCCGCCCAAGCACCGCGCACGCGATCGTCAGCACGAGCGACCAGAAGGTAGAGGCGGTGATCACGGGTGACCACGCGTACTTTCGGGGCCAGAAGTTTCTGGCCGCGCACATGGCCGGCGATCCGCAGTCGCAAAACCTGGCGAGAGCCGCCGGCAACAGCTGGTGGAAGGGTCCTCCCGGCTACATACCCGCGATGAAGGAATTCACGGACGGCGCCGCATTTCGCACCGCTTTTCTTGGCTCGGCAAACACGCACCGGACGGACCACCTATCGGTCGACGGCCAGGCTGCGGTGGGCCTGTCGGGCGTGAGGGCGGACATCTACATCGCCGCCGCGGCTCCCTTCCACCTCCTGCGCGTGCACCTCAAGAAGGACGTCGTGATCGATGCCATGTCAGATGTCGACTTCCATTACGGCGACTTCGATCGCGAGTTCGGGATCAACCCTCCCACCGACGTAATCGACTTCTCGAATCTCTCCACGCTCCCGCCCATCTATTCGGTCGTCTCCGTGGACACCTCGCGCTGCGGCGCGCCATGCTCGGTGTCGGCGCAGTTGAAGAACCTGGGCGGACAGATCGGCGCGTCCAGCCCCTCGACGGTCACATTCACGGCCACCGCCGCGGTTTCGGGAAGCGTTCTTGGATCGTGCCAGGCCACAGTCGCTCCAGATGTCGGCTACAACGGCACGACGTCGGTCTCGTGCGTGCTCAACCTGACATCACAGCCGGAAAACGGGACGGTGGTCACGGCGGCCGCAAACAACCCCGGTCGCAGCTGACGAGAACGCAGAAAAAGACCGACCGCGAGATCCCGATCGTCTGCCTTAAAGCCTCCTGAGAGCCGGACTCGGTAAATTCCGAGTAAATGAAGCGTTGGGTGGCCATGGCGGCTGTTGCCTTTGTGGTCACCGCTTGCGGACAAACGTCGTCCACCTCCAGCAAGACGCAGCCGCGCCACGTATTTCTGATCGTCATGGAAAACCACTCGGCCAACCAGGCGATGAGCGGCGCATTCACCGCATCGCTGGCGGCCAAGTACCGAGTCGCCGGGAACTACCGCGCCATCACACATCCAAGCGTGCCGAATTACCTCGCTCTCACGTCGGGTAAGACCTGGGGAGTGAGCGACGACAGCTACTATCCGCTGCCCGCCGAAGACCTCGGGACGCAGCTGACGAAGGCGGGCGTCAGCTGGCGCGCCTATATGGAAGGTATGGACAGTCGCGGCTGCCTGGACAGCCCGGTCCCATACGACCCCGGGCACAACCCATTTGCGTACTACGGCGGAGCGTGTCCGCCGAATGTGGTCCCGCTGACGAACCTGTCCGCCGACCTGGCGGGCACGACGCCGCTATTCGCATGGATTACGCCAGACATGTGTCACGACACGCACGACTGCTCCGTGTCGGTCGGTGACGACTGGTTGCGCACGCAGGCGGGGGAGATCACTGCCTCGAAAGCGTGGAAGGACAACGGGATTCTTTTCCTCGTGTGGGATGAGGACGATGGCAGCGCCGGCAACCACGTTCTCATGCTCGTGATCGCGCCCGGGATCAGCCACAAGACGAGTGCCACCGAGTACACGCACTACTCACTGCTGGCTACGATCGAGGATTTGATGGGGGTCGGACGCCTGGGTGCGGCGGCTCAAGCAACGCCGATGACAGACCTCATCAAGTAGCAACTCCTCCCCATTTGTGGGGAGGTGGCGGCGAAGCCGCCCAGGGGGCTGGGCCAGAGGGGCCACTACCTTATCTATGTGCCCTTGATCATCTGCGACGTCGGACCGCGCGATGGCTTGCAAAATGAGGCCAAAACACTGCAGCCGGCGGTGCGGGCCGAGTTGTGCGACCGACTCGCCGCGGCCGGACTGAAGCGCATGGAAGCCGCGAGCTTCGTCAACCCCAAGCTCGTGCCGCAGATGGCTGGGGCGGAAGAGGTCATGGCGGCCATGCGCCGCAAGCCAGACACCGTGTACGCGGGCCTGGTGCTGAATGAGAAGGGATACGAGCGCGCGGTGGCTGCGGGCGTCGACGAGATCCACTACGCCTTGGCCGCAGCAGATGAGTTCGGACGGCGCAACCAGAACGCCACAACAGACGAAGGGCTGAAGACCGCGCTGGCGCTGGTCGCACGGGCCCGGAGCGACCGGATGCCGGTTACGGTGACGGTCAGCGTCGCGTTCGGCAGCCCCTTCGACGGACCCGTCCCGGCGGCGCGCGTGCTGCAGATCGTCGAGGGCCTCATGGTCATTCCTCCAGACGAGATCTGTCTTGCGGACACCATCGGCGTGGGGGTGCCGTCCCAGGTGCATGAGCTTGTCCGTGGCGCCAGGGCGACCGGCGCCGCCGTCGGCGCCCACTTTCACAACACACGCAACACCGGATACGCCAACGCCGTCGCGGCGCTGGAGGAGGGCGTCGTCTCGCTGGACGCGTCCGTCGGAGGCGCCGGCGGCTGTCCGTTCGCACCCAACGCGACCGGCAACATCGCTACCGAGGACCTCGTCTATATGCTGCGCGGCCTCGGCGTGGAGACCGGCATCGATCTCGACGCCTTGATCGCCACGTCGCGCTGGCTTGGGGCGCAGCTGGGCAAGGAGCTGCCCGGGATGCTTGCGCGCGCAGGGGACTACCCTGTGCGCGATGCGTAAGCTCGCGACCCCACATCGGGTGGCGGTCGTCCAGCACCCGCCGGTCACGCTTCATCGGCGCCAGACCCTCGAGCGCGGCGTGAGGCTCATCGAGGAGGCGGCGACAAAGGGCGCACGGCTGATTTCGTTTCCCGAAACCTGGGTCCCGGGCTACCCGGAATGGCTCTGGCGACTGCGGCCGGGCGGCGACTACGAACTGACGGCCGAGATCCACAAGCGGCTGATCGAGAACTCGGTGGACCTGAAGGCCGGCGACCTGAAGCCGATCCAGGCCGCGGCCAAGCGGCTGAAGGTGACCGTATCCATGGGCGTCCACGAGCGCGACGGCGAGTACAGCCGCGGCACGCTCTACAACACGGTCGTCTTGATCGGACCGGACGGCGCGGTGCTGAACCGCCACCGCAAGCTCATGCCTACGAATCCGGAGCGGATGGTGTGGGGGATGGGCGACGCGAGCGGCCTGCGTGTCAGCGAGACCCCAATGGGCCGGATTGGGAGTCTTATCTGCTGGGAGAACTACATGCCGCTGGTGCGGTTCACGCTCTTCGCGCAGGGCTGCGAGATCTACGTCGCTCCGACGTGGGCTGAGGGCGATACATGGATCTCGACGATGCGCCACATCGCCGCCGAAGGACGCTGTTGGGTGGTGAGCAACGGCTGCGCGATGCGCGGCCTAGACATCCCGAAGGATTTTCCTGAGCGGGCAAAGCTGTTCCCGGACCTCGACAGCTGGTTCAATGCAGGCGACTCGTTGGTCGTCGACCCAAGGGGCAGTATCGTGGCGGGACCGCTGCACGAGCAGCATGGCATCGTCTACGCGGACTGCGACCCAACCGTTTCGTCAGCCGCGAAGCGAACGCTCGATGTCGCCGGCCACTACGGGAGGCCGGATCTCTTCAGGCTCGAAGTGAAGCGCGACGCATTGACGCCGGTCGAGTTCGGTTAGCGGCGCGCGGCGTGTAACCCGTAGAGCGCGCTGTACTTTTGCTGTACGTAGCTGATCCACGGCCCGGCGGTGAGCGGCCGGCCGGTCGCTCGTTCGAGCAGCTCGTTCGGGGTGAACTTGCGTCCGTGCTGGTGCACGTTTCGGCGCAGCCACCCGAGCAGCGCCGAGAACTTGCCCTGCTCGATCTGCGCGTCGAGGTCACGAATGTCGGCGCGGACCTTCTCCATGAGCTGGGCGCCGACCAGGTTTCCGATCGTGTAACCGGGAAATATGCCGAAGCTCACGTATGACCAGTGGATGTCCTGCAGCACGCCCTCCCGGTCGTTGGGTACGTCGATTCCGAGGTACGACTTGAACCGCGTGTTCCACGCCTCAGGCAAGTCTTTGACCTTGAGCGCGCCTTCGAGCAGCTCGTTCTCGAGCTCGAAGCGGATGAGGATGTGCATGTTGTACGTGACCTCGTCCGCCTCGACGCGAATCAGGGACGGATACGCACGGTTGACGGCACGGTAGAAGGCCTCGGCTTCGATGCCTCGCAGTGGTTCGGGAAAGACAGCCCTGAGACTCGGATAGAAGTGACGCCAGAACGGCAGGCCCCGTCCCACGAGGTTTTCCCAGAGACGCGACTGTGACTCGTGCACGCCGGGCGACGCGCCGTCCCACAGGGGAGTGCGATCGATCGCGCGCGCGATGCCCTGGTTGTACATGGCATGTCCCGCCTCGTGAACAAGTCCGAAGAAGCACTCGTTGAAGAAGTCGCGTGAGACGCGCGTCGTGATGCGAACGTCGCCTGGACCGAAGGATGACTCGAATGGATGCGTTGAGATGTCCTGGCGTCCGCGTTCCATGTCGTAGCCCAGACGCTTCACGACTTCGAGCGCGTACGAGATCTGCAGGTCGGGGTCGAAGCCGCGGTGCAAGACTTTGTCATCGACCGCGTCGGCGTGACGCGCGATGTCGGCCACCAGCGGAACGATGGCTTGCTTGAGCTCGGCGAAAATTCCCTCGAGCTCGGCCGTCGTCATGCCGGGCTCGTTGCGGCCGAGCAAGGCGTCGTATGGACGGTCCTCGAAGCCGAGAGCGTCGGCGACCTTGCGGTTCAGCTCGACATTCTTCTCGAGGTACGGCGCGAAGAGGCTGAAGTTCTCTTCCTTCCGGGCCTCCTCCCAGACGGGCCGGGCTGTCGATCCCGCGCCGGCGATCTCCGCCACCAGGTCCGGCGACAGCTTGACTGACTGGTCGTAGTCGCGGCGCGAAACGCGGACCAGGCTGACGTCGTCGGAGTCGAATGGCCTTCCCGAGAGGTCTTCTTCGAGCTCGCCGATCAGGCGGCCGACCTGGTCGGAGGTGAACCGGACGTGGGACAGTCGCAACAGCGTGGAAAGCTGTTCCGCTCGCGACTGGACGCCGCCGCGAGGCATGTACGTTTCCTGATCCCACTCGAGCAGCAGAGCAGCCCGGTTGAGATCGGTGACCTCGGCCAGGATTCCCTTGAGCTCTTGCAGCTTGTCGTTAGTGTTAGCCACGACCCCTCCGGGTATTCTCCCGAAAGCGCGTGCCGCCCCGCTAGCTCAGTGGATAGAGCATCTGTCTTCTAAACAGAGGGTCTGAGGTTCGAATCCTCAGCGGGGCACTTTTTGGACCTCAGCGAAGAGCTCGACCTCGGAACAGTGCCGCTTGCGTCACCGCCACGCCGAAGATGGCCAGGCCTGCGATCGTCCAGAGGCCAGGAAAGACAAGAGCACAAGGGCTGCTGATGAGGACCAGCTCCGCCGCGCCTGCCAGCGCGGCGATTCCCCAGCGGTGTTGCTCGATCGCCTTCAGCACAAGGACCAGGGTCAGCGGCAGCATCGGAATGAACTGGTAGGTGTACACGTCGCCCGGGACCAGCGCCCCCAGCGCGAAGGCCGCCGACATTGAATATGGCTGTGCCCATCCGCTCCGCCATGCGGCCCAAACGGTGGCGCCGAACAGGGTCGCAACGGTCAGATAGGTCAGCAGCTGAGCCAACCACGGCAGGTGCCATGGAACCAGGGTCACCTCCTTCCAGACTCCCGAGCTGTTGATCATCGAGAAGCTGGCTCCCCCGACCAGTCGTGAGAAGAGCAGCGGTGTCGAGTTCTGGAAGCAGTCGCGAGTCGCTGCGGCGTTGCCCACCGAGACCGGAATCAGGACCTTGGTCAGATATTGAAATGGGCTGCCGAACGGGATGAACGTCGCGAGCAGCGCGGCTGTCGCCGTCGCGACCAGGGCGATCGTAAAACGCAACCACTGACGCGGAGCTATCGAGAGAGCCATGGCCGCCGGATAGAACTTGATGGAGGTTCCAAGGCCTGTCAGCACGCCAGCCCAGGCCGGGTGGCGCCGGACGCTGAACATCGCACCACCCGCGAGCAGCAGCAGCAACCCGCCTCGCTGTCCCAGGCGAACGTCTTCGAAAAGCGGCGTGAAGCACAGGACGACCAGCACCGAGATAGGCAGCGTCCAAGTGGCGCGGGGCGGCGCGATGGCTCGGTAGAGCAATACCAATCCAGCCACGGCCATCAGCGCGTTCGTCCCGACCCACACCCATACATCGACCGGCGACGGCAGTGCGGTGAATGGAATCGCGATGACGATCTGAGGAGGAGGCCAGGTGATGACCCACGTCCGACCGGCGGCGATCTCAGCCGCCGAATGGGCATAGATTCCACCGGGGTTGGACAGTGCCTGGCGACCCGCGTCGATGAATGCGTAAGCATCAGCGGCAGAAGGGAGGAACACGGGAAGGTCGGCCAACACTCTCTGGACCGCGACGAGGCCGACGATGCCCCAGAGCAGGCGCCGGTCCCCCAGGACCTTGGCCGCAGCTGACTGCAGCTTGGGAGAGCGCGGGCTGAGCCGGCTGATTGCCTCAGCAAACATGGCCGCCGAGTGTAAGCCCAGCACGCATATTCTGGCTCTCGTGAAACAAGCCGAGATTCCGACTCCGTCCGGCGACGTCCTCAAGCGGTTGGCCGGCATCGCGGTGCAGGTGGAGGAGTTGCTGGCCGCCGATCAACCCGCGGGCAAGGCGCCGGTCGGTCTCACGCGGATCAAGAACGACCGACGCCGCTCGATGGAGCAGATCCTTGTCCTGCTTGCGGACTCGGAGCTGAAGAGCTACCTGGCCGAGGTGCGGGCCCTCGTCAGCTAGGCGGTGCGGCGGCTGTCCAGCGAGTCGATGAAATCGCGATAGCTGCGCATCACAAGGCGCAGCCTCTCCGTGTCGGCATTGTTCTCCATGTCGCCGTGCATCCGCTTGACGTGCTCGTGCATCGATTTGGCCATGTGGTCGACGGCCTCCTCGATGAGCCGCTCCGCCTTCTGGACGGCGGCGCGTGGCTCCTCTATGAACTCCGCCTGGATGTCGGCCAGCCGCTGCCGGAACTGACTCACCTCGGGCCAGAAATCGATCTGTCCATCGGTTTGCCTTATCGGCTCGTCGGGCTGCGGTTGAGGCCGAATCGACCGATCCATCTCAACAGGTTCTGTGCGGCCCATCACCTCTGGGTTTGTCCGCATCGACTCCGTTTCGGTTCGCCGACGATCCGCGGATCCCCGCTCGCTCTGTGCGTCACCCATCACGCCACCTCCCTGCGAGAAGTCTTCCTTGCGCTGGACGGGCTTCCGATGCCGTCCTCGACCATGCGCTTGTAGCGGACCATCGCTTTGCGCATGCCTTCGGTCCCCTGCCGTCCCTCGTCACTGGATGCAGCCGCTCTCGCGCGGCGGAGATCCTCGGGCACGCTTCGCTCGTCGCGGAGCGTGGCTCCACGTTCGCCCAGCATCCTCACCACTATGCGGTCGGCCTCCCGCACCGCCGCGCTCGGATCATCGATGAACTGGGTCTCAACCCCGTGCCACGATCGCGAATAGCGATCACGCGATTCATCGGACAGCTGACGCAACCGTGATCTTCGGCTCATCGCGAACGCGAGCACGATTCCGCAAAGGATCACGATTGCGGCGACGACCATGATTGCCGCCTGGCTCAATTCAATTACCTCCTAACAAGGGAAACGGGAGAGGCCGGGTGCTTACTCGCGAAGTCGCGTTACGGTAAAGACATGTCGAGTGATGCGCGCAAGCCGCAGATCCCGACCGATATGAAGGCGTTCAACACCAAGGTGATCGACGAGTTCCGCGCGAACCACGGTGAGCTGAGCGGGCAGATGGCCGGCCGTCAGATCATGCTGCTGACGACGACCGGTGCGAAGTCAGGCGAACAACGCACCACGGTGGTCGGCTACCGGCCATACGGTGACCATCTCGCCGTCATCGCATCGAACAACGGCGCGGACACACCGCCGTCGTGGTTCTTCAATCTGCGCGCAAATCCGGTCGCGACGGTAGAGGTGGGACCGAACAGGTTCCAGGTGAAGGCCCGGGTCGCCGATCCTGACGAGCGGCCGCGGCTGGGAGCAATCATCGACTACCTCGAGCGCCAGCAAGCGCTGACTTCGCGCCAGATTCCGATCGTCGTCCTCGAGCGGATCTAGCGCCTCTTGGTCGGCTTGCGTCTGGGTGCCGCCTTTGGCTTTGGTTTCGGCTTCGCCTTGGCCGCCGGCTTTGCCTTTGGTGCCTGGGACACGAGGGTCTTGGCCAGATCCTCGATGCGCGACTTGCCGAGGTTGGCCTTCATCACCCATGCGACGTCCTTGTCCTGCGAGCGGATCCACTTCTCGAGGTACGGCTTTGCGTTTTGCGGCGCTGCGGCCGCGGCCACGCTCCATCCGTAACCCAGGGCCTGGCGAAGCACCTGGAACCCGTCATTGCGTCGATCGCTCGGCGCGGCGAGCGACAGCCCACGCGTGATCTGATCCAGGGTCGCGAGCACCTCGACCACGTCCCGGTTGTTCTTGAGCAGCGCCGGCTCACATAGCCCGGCGATGACGGCGCGCTGCACGTACCAATCACCCCGAGACCAAACTCTCATTTCGGCCATGAGCTTCGGCATGCTTTCCCGACCGAGGCGCTGCAGGGCGATCGCCACGCCCTCGCGCACGCGCCATCGAGGATCGGATGACAGCTCGCGCAGCCACGTCATGACCGTCTCCGGCTCCAGCAGCGCGATCCGGCCGAGGCCGGCCGTCCCGCACAGGGCCAGGAACTCGTCGCGCGATGCGGACAGTCGCCACAGGCGGTCCGCGTCACCCTCCTCAACGACAGCCGCCACCAGCTCCAGATTGGCTCGCGGCCCGGGAAGACCGGAGTGCTTCTTGAGAAAAGGTTCCCAGTCCTTGAGCCCGCGCAGCTGGACGCGGTAAGCCTCGGCGCGCTCACCCATGCTGCACGCGATGCTAGCGGCCTGGCTGGTGGGAGGACTCGGTTAGACGAGAATTCGACCATGGATCTCGCGCGTTCCGAAGCGTTGAGTCGTGGCGTGCGCCTCGAGGTCGTAACGATCGCCTGGATGCTCGTCGAAGCAGCCGCCGCCCTGGGCGCCGGAATCGCCGCCCGCAGCGTGCTGCTGACCGCGTTCGGCGTCGACTCCGTGGTCGAGCTGTTGAGCGGGATCGTGCTGTACCGGCGGTTGTCCGGCGAGTCGAACCGGGCCACGAGCATCGACGTCGAACAGTTGGAAAATCTCGCGACACGGATATCGGCCGTCTTGCTCGTGCTGCTGTGCACGTATGTCCTGCTGTCTTCGGTCGTCGGCATCTTCCTCGGCCTGATCCCTGACGGCTCCGTGGTGGGGATTGCTGTAAGTCTCGTGGCGGTGGTTGCCATGCCGCTGCTTGCGCGCGCCAAGCACCGCGTGAACCGGGTTGTCGACAGTCCGTCGCTGCGAGCCGACATTGCGGAGACGGTGAGCTGCGCCTACCTGGCGGCCATCACCCTCGTGGGGTTGACCGTAAGCATGCTGACCGGCTGGTGGTGGGTGCAGTACATCGCCGCGGTGGCGCTGCTCGTCTGGTTGGTTCCCGAGGCACGCGAGGCGCTTCAACACTGGCGGGATAATGGGCCTGTTCGACGGCCGAACGGGGGAGAGGCGAAAGACGATGAGTGATCGTGGTCAGGACGTAAGCATGGACGCGCCGCAGCGCCGCCGAGACAATCGGCGGCTCATGCTCACACAGCTTCTGAAAAGCCCGGTGCTGAACCCGGCCGGGACGGAGGTCGGCCGCGTCGAAGACTTCATCGTCAAGCTCACGGAAGGCACTTACCCGCCGGTCACAGGCTTGAAGGTTCGTGTCGGTGCGGAGGATGTGTTCGTAGGCAAAGGGCTGATCGACAGCCTCGAGCCAGGCGGGGTTCGTCTGAACACTCACACCATCCGCACCGAAGCGTTTCAGCGCCGTCCCGGTGAGGTGCTGCTGGCGGCGGATGTGCTGGGCCACCACCTGGTCGACGTGAACAAGGGCCGGATCGTTCAGGCCCATGATCTAGTGCTCGCCCCGAGCGACGATGGCTGGTACCTCGCCGGCATCGATCGCAGCCCCCAGGCGATGCTGCGCCGGCTGCTTCCACGACGCGGCCGGCCCGACCTGCGCCGCCACGCAATCCTGGACTGGAAAGACGTCCAGCCTTTCGTCGGCCACGTGCCCACGGCCAAGCTCCTGATGCCACTTCAGCGACTGCGCAGATTGCATCCGGCCCAGATTGCGGACATCGTCGAAGACGCGTCTCACGCGGAAGGCCAGGAGATCATCGAAGCCGTCGAGGGCGATCCCGCCTTCACCGCGGATGTGTTCGAAGAGCTCGACACGGAGCACCAGGTCGAGTTTCTCAAGACGAAGTCGAATGAAGAGTCGGCCCGCCTGCTGGAGCGGATGGCGCCTGATGACGCGGCCGACCTGCTGGCCGAGCTCGACCAGGAAAAGCGCCGGCCGATCTTCGAGATGATGGCCGCCAGCCAGCAGTACAAGTTGCGCAAGCTGCTGCAGTACCACCCGACGACCGCCGGCGGAATGATGAGCCCGGACTACGTCTGGGTCATCCGCGACGCCACGGTTGACATGGCGCTCGAGGCCGTCCGCACGGATGACAAGTCGCCGCATCAGCTGCTCACCACCGTTTTCGTGACCGAGCAGGACGGGCGTTACATCGGAAGCATCGGTCTGGTCGAGCTTCTGCGGACAGATCGCTCCCGCAAAGTCCACGAACTGGAGCTCACCATGCTCTCGGTCCACGGCAACGCAGATTTCGCCGATGTTGCCTTGATGATGGCGGACTACAACCTCATCACCCTCGCGGTGGTCGACGCGGCTGGAAACCTGATCGGCGCAATCTCGGCGGACGACGTCATCGAAGCATTGGTCCCGGACGAATGGCGAAACCGGGTCGAAGCGAGCACCGGGGTATAGACCAGTAGTGTCCGAGCGCGAGCCAAGACCGAAGGACTCGCGCTCGAAGCCAACGTCGGCTGTGCTCGACGACCTACATCACGGCGACATCCATGGCGCGTTCGGCACCATCCGGGTCAGCGACGTAACGCCGCGCCGCACATGGCGGCGCCGGCTGCTCACGCTCGCCGCGATCATCGGCCCGGGACTCATCGTGATGGTCGGCGACAACGATGCCGGCGGTGTGGCCACCTATGCGCAGGCCGGCCAGGATTTCGGTTACTCGCTCCTCTGGACCCTGATCTTGCTGATCCCGGTCCTCATCGTCAACCAGGAGATGGTTGTGCGGTTGGGCGCGGTCACCGGGGTCGGCTACGCGAAGCTCATCAGCGAGCGGTTCGGCCGCTTCTGGGGCTGGTACTCGGTCGCGGGAATCTTCCTCCTCAACTTCCTGACCATCAGCACGGAGTTCATGGGCATCAGCCTCGCCGGCGAGTACTTCCGATTGAGCCCCGTGCTTGTGGTGCCGATCGCGGCCGCGCTTCTCATCGGCATCACGGTCAGCGGCAACTTCCGGCGCTGGGAGCGGGCAATGTTCGTGTTCCTCTTCGCGAGCCTTCTCGTTCTACCGTTGGCGGTCCTCAGCCATCCTGATCCTGGCGCCGCGCTCAGGGGATTTCTCGTTCCCGGCGTGGAGGGGGGGCTCACTTCCAACTCGGCGCTCCTCATCGTCGCGGTCGTCGGCACGACGGTCGCGCCATGGCAGCTGTTTTTCCAGCAATCCAACGTGATCGACAAACGCATCACGCCGCGCTGGCTGGAGTACGAGAAGGCGGACACCGCGCTCGGGGCTCTCGTCGTGGTGATCGGCGCGGCCGCGATCATGATGGCCACGGCATCCGCTTTTACCGGCACATCTGAGTTCGGCCATTATCAGGACGCTCTTCACGTTGCCCGCGGCCTGGCCTCTCACATCTCTCCGATCGCGGGCACGATCCTTGCCCTGCTGCTGTTCGATGCCTCGATCGTCGGCGCGTCGGCGGTTACGCTCGCGACCTCTTACGCGTTCGGAGACATGTTCGGCGTACGGCACTCCCTGCACAGAGGCGTGCGCGAGGCAAAACTCTTCTACGCCTCCTACGCTGCCATGGTCGCGCTGGCCGCAGCAATCGTGCTCATCCCGCACGCGCCGCTAGGGCTGATCACCACGGCCGTGCAGGCGCTCGCAGGGATCATGCTGCCGAGCGCGACCGTTTTCGCCGTGCTGCTTTGCAACGACCGCGCCGTGCTGGGCCCCTGGGTGAACAGGCCCTGGCTCAACGCTGTTGCCGCAGTCATCGTTGGCGCGCTGCTGGTCCTCTCGCTGATCCTCGTCGTCTCGACGGCAATTCCTTCGGTTGATGTCACGGCGCTGCTCGTCGTGCTGGGCTCGCTTGCCGCGGGGGTCGTTGTCGCGGGAGGCGTCTGGTCATGGTTCAACCGCCGGGGCGCGGAGCCAGAGCCGCAGATCTCGCGCGAGGAGCGGGAGAACTGGCGCATGCCGGCCCTGGTTCTGCTCGAGAGACCTACCTGGTCCGGTCCCCGTAGGGTCGCAATGTACGCGCTCGCCGGTTATCTCGTCCTGTCGATCATCCTCCTGGCGATCAAGGCGATTGAACTCGCGATGCAGCGATAGCAGCCGTTCCTTGAGGACCGTTAACAGCGCACTTACAAAGGGATACCGGCCCAAAGGTTAGAATCCAGGCCCGTGCCTTTCGGCTCAAGACCGGGGCACCGCGCCAGGGCATCACGCCGGCGGCTTAGCCCATTACGCACCATCGTTCTCGTTGTCCTTGCCATCGCGCTGTCGTCGGTGGCGGGCGGCTTCGCGTATTTCATCCCCGCCGCGCAAACGGCTCTGGAAGCGACCGGCCAGGTGATCCACGTCACCCCCTCGCCGTCGACGCTCCTTTCACCTACCACGTCGAGCTCGCCGTCGTCCGCCCCGATCACAGGCGCGTTCACGGTGCTGCTGCTCGGCTCCGATGACGACTCCAAGTTCAGCGCCGATCACGTCCTGACCCAATCGATGATCCTCGTCAGGGTCATCCCGTCGACGAGGGACGTGACCATCCTTTCCATTCCGCGCGACCTTTATGTGCACCTCTCGACGGGGGGTTTCGGAAAGATCGACGGTGCCTATTCCTACGGCGGCCCTGGCGCAGCCATCGCCACCGTCGAGCAGGATTTCGGGGTCCACATCGACGACTACATCTGGGTCGGCCTTTTGGGCCTGGTCAAGCTGATCGACGCCATCGGAGGGATCGACGTTGTGACCAGCAACCCGGTGCTGGACGACTTCTACCCGGCGGACATCTACGGCGGATCGCCGTACGGCTACGAACGTGTCGCTGTGCTCGCGGGACCGCAACACCTCGACGGTCGCCACGCGATGCAATACGTCCGCTCCCGCCATGGCGACCTGCAGAGCGACTTTGGCCGCTCGCAGCGGCAGCAGCAGGTCCTCATGGCCATTCGGCAAAAGGCAAAGCAGATGACACCCGAAGACCTACCCGCGATGTCGGCCGCCATCGGCGGCGAGCTGAAAACAAGCATCGGGCTGCCTAAGGTCTCGCAGCTACTGCCACTCGCCGCCAGCATCGACAATCCGGATCAGATCCGCCAGATCGTTCTGCTTCCGCCCTACACGCATGGTGGTGGCCCGGACGGAAGCATCATCGCGGACTGGAATCGGATCCTGCCCCTGGTGCACCAGTTCTTCCCGTGATCGCGAAATTTGTTCTCGGCGCCGTTCTAGTTGTCGTGATGTTCGTCTGCGCCACGACCTCATACCTCTACCTTGGGAGCAAGCAGTCGAAGGTCACAGCACCGGCGCAGAAGCCCACGGCAGCGACACCGCGTGCTCAGGCCCTGACGCTGCCTGGCACGCTCTACATGACCCAGTCCGGCGCGATATACAGCCTGAGCGCGGGCCGCTTCCACCAGCTGACGCCGGAAGGGGGATGGAGCCAGCCCGCCGCGACACCGGATGGCAACAATCTCATCGCGGTTAAGAACGGCGGCTTTTTCTCCGATGTCTACGTGCTGAACCGTTTCGGCACCGTGACGCGCCAGCTGACGAGCAATCGGGGAAGGATCGGCATGAACGATCCAAGCTCCAATCATTGGTCGTTCTATCCACGGCTGAGCCCGGACGGTCAGACCCTGTGGACGAGCTACGACGGCAACAAGTGCACCGGTTGCCTCGTGATCATGTTCGACATCTGGGCCATGCCCATCAACGGCACCATGCGGCAGGCGCGGCTGTGGACAAGTTCAAACCTCGGTACCGGCGGCGATGTTCAGCCGCTCCCGGTCCGGCAGGGCGGCGTCATCTATACGAAGTACAACTACGACGACCAGGGGCGGCTGACCGGGCAGCTCTGGTACACGAGCCGCGCGGGATCCGCCGGACGGGCGCTGACGAGTCAGGCCGAGGATTGCAGGACTCCGGCGCTTTCGCCGGATGGCGGCCAGCTGGCGATGATCTGCACCTACGAGAAACAGGTGTCGTACCTGACGCTCGCCTCATGGAACGGATCAAGCCTTGGCCCCAGGAAGGCTCTGATCACGGACCAGCTCGTCGCCCAGCCCACGTGGGCCCCAGACGGCTCCGGCATCGCCTACCTCGCGCCGGCCGCCGGTGGGGGCGAGTTCCAGCTCTGGTGGCTGCCCCAGGCCGCCTACGCGCCGCCGCCACCGAGCCCGCCGCCGCCGCCGACGCCGGGTGGCCCGCACAACGGGCCCCTGCCCAGCCCTTCGCCGCCTCCGCCAACGCCACCGGTCAAGCCGATCCAGGTCACGACCAACAATGGTTTTGACGCGACCTCCCCGATGGCCTGGCTGGGTTAACCGGGCTCGTCACTCCCTAGCCGGCGGCCTGAGCTAGCAGCCGGGCCGGCCGGGACCACGGTCCAGCACGGGCTCCGTGTTGGAGGCCTTCGCCTGTGCCGAGGTGATGAAGCCGTCCGACAACATGGCCGCCAGCACTTGCGCGCGCCTCAGCCGTGCCGCCTCCGGGTTGACTGTGGGGTCGTAGAAGGACGGCGCCTGCGTCACGCCCGCGAGAAGCGCGTACTGGGCGATCGACAGGCCGTGCAGCGGAGCGCGGTAGTACGCGCAGGCGGCTTCAGTCACCCCGCGGTGACCGAATCCCGTCGTGATGATGCTGAGGTAGTCGGCCATGATCTGGTGCTTTGTCAGCACGCGTTCAGCTTTCAGCGCAAGCGCCAGGCCTTCGAGCTTGTTGTAACCGAGGTCTGAGCCACCCAGGTACACCTCCTTGACCAGCTGCTGCGTGATCGTCGAACCGCCCTGGCACAGACATACGTTCACCACGTCGTACAGCAGCGCTCGCGCGAGGCCGATCGAATCGACTCCGTGATGGGAGTAAAAGCGTTCATCTTCAGTGGCGATGACGGCATCGGCGAGCACAGGCGGTACCTCGTTCTCATTCAGGAGGATTACACCGTATGAATTGGCCAGCCGGCTGACCCGAGACTGGATGTCTGTCGCGTCGGGGCTCCAGACCCACAGCGTTGCGGCGCTGGGAGCGAAAAGCGCAATGGGCACCGCGATCGCAACGGCCACCCGGCCGACCCCTGCCGGCAGCCACCTCATCGCCCCCCGCCCATGATCCATACGAACGGACCAAAAAACGGCCCGTTACGCGCAGCTGATCTGAACGGCGCAAGTTCCATGGGAGAATTCCGTCCGCATGACGATCAAGTGGAAGGTTGCCCTGGTGGAAGATGACCGGCGCCTGGCGCGGGCCGTCGCCACCGGGCTGGGAGAGGAAGGCTATACCGTCCGCGCCGTGGAGTCGGCCGGGCGCGGGCTCGAGCTCGTCCGCCACTGGAACCCCGACGTCGTGCTTCTCGACCTGATGCTGCCCGACAACGAAGGCCCCGAGCTGTTCGAGGCCTTCCGGGCGGAGACTGACGCCGCGCTGGTTGGAATCAGCGCGCGCTCATCCGTCAGCGACCGCATCGCCGGGTTGAAGCTCGGCGCCGACGATTACGTCACCAAGCCTTTCGCACTCGAAGAGCTGATGGCCCGCGTCGAGGCTGTGATCCGGCGCCATCGCGGTAAAGGTGGTTCCCGTTTGGCCGGGGGCGATGTCGTCGTCGATCTCAGCGAAGGTCGCGCCACCCGCGGCGACCGCGAGCTCGGCCTCACCGGCATCGAGTTCCGCATTTTGGCCGCCCTGATGCGCAGCAGCGGCCAGCTCGTCACTTACGCGCAGCTGGCGGAAGCGGTGTGGGCCGTGACGACGGGTCCGGAATCCAACTCGCTCGAGGTGCACATCTCGCGCATCAGGCAAAAGCTGGAACAGGATGGGGGTTCGAGGTTGATCCAGACAGTCCGCGGTCTCGGTTACAGGTTCAGCGCGGAGCAAGGGCAATAAAGGGAGTAGGGAGCGCAGGCAGATGAAAGTCAGGAACATCGCGTTAGGAAGCTTGCTTGCCGGGGCGCTGGCGGTTGCCGGCTCTGGAGCCGCATCGGCCAACATGACATGGTGCGTATCCGACCCGCCGATCCAGATCGTCACGCCGGGGGGCCACACCATGGTGGTCAACAACCTCGTTTACCTGCCGCCGCAGGCCCTCCACCTGAAGAACCTGATCACCGATGACGCGACCGCCGTCAGCAACGGCCATGGCGGCACTTTGATCACGGTGCACGTTCACGTGCCTTCGAGCGTCGGCCGCGCGCACGTGGTCTCGTCTGCCAACCGCTTTCAGGTGAGCACGCAGCAAGACGGGGAGGCCACGATCACGCTCTACCTGGACGTACCGCTGACCTGAGCACAGTGGCCCCAACCTTCACGACCTTCGCCAGGCCGCTGAAGGCTGTCGTGATAGGTGTGCCTTCCGCCGGCGTGGCGCTGGCCGTTGTGGCGGCGGCGGTGGGCGGCTTCGGCGCAGTTCAGCCCTGGCGCTGGCTGATCATGCCGGCTTGTCTGGCCGGAGTCGTGCTGGCGGAGAAATATCCGGTCAAGATCGGTCCTGAGCAGAAGGTGAACCTCGGCGCCCTGCCGTGCATCCTGGCGGCGCTTCTCCTGCCGCCGGCGATCGGGCCGGCCACCGCGGCGCTTAGCGTGCTGGTGGGCAACCGGGCGACAGGCAGGACATGGCCCGAGAGTGTGCTCAACGGCGGCAATACGCTTGTCGGAGTGGCGATCGCCTCTCTGATTGGACCGCTCCGCGCCGATATCGACATCGAGGAGGACCTCCGGGCCACGGCGGCGGCGTTCCTCTACGTAGCGCTCAACGTGAGCCTCGCCGTCCTGCCGGCCGCCCTGCACAGTGGAATGCCTTACCTCACTCTGCTGAAGAATGCGGCGTCGGCCACCTGGCCGGCTTCGCTGACCCTCGCCGCATGCGGCGTGAGCATCGCCATCCTTGCGGTCGAGGCGCCGCTCGCGGCACCACTGCCGCTGATCGTGCTTCCGATGATCTACCGCATGAACCGCGCCATCGAAGCGCAGGCCAAGGCCAACGAGCAGCTGGCCGGGGTCCTGGCCGCCCAGAGGCGTTTCCTGACCGACGTTTCGCACCAGGTGGCCACGCCGCTGGCGACGATCATGACGAACCTGTCGATCCTGCGCCGGGCAAGCCGCGGCGGTGCGACGAGCGAGACGGTCGCTGACAGCGTCGCCGAGGCCGAGCGCATGAAGCGAATGCTCGGCCGCCTGCGGGCGCTCGCCCATGCCGATGAGGACGTGCCGCTGCGCCGCGAGCTGGTCGACCTCGCCGAGCTGACCGCCGATGTCGTGCGCGCCTTCACAGCGCAGGCGGCGACAACCGGCGTCGGACTCGTCACCGAGGTCGGCGCACCATCGAGCGTCAACGCCGACAAGGACCTGCTCCGCGAGGCGGTCGCCAACCTCGTCGACAACGCGGTGCGGGTGAGCCCACCCGGGGCCATGGTCCGGCTCACGGTGGATCGGGGTTCGGCAGGCCCGGTGATCGCCGTGGCCGATACAGGGCCAGGCATCGAAGAAGATCGCCTGCCGCGTTTGTTCGAGCGATTTCAGCGCAGCGATTCGGGCAGCGGCCTGGGACTTGCGATCGCGAGGCGGGTCGTCGAGCGGCACGGCGGGACCATCCGGGTCAAGACCGAGCGCGGCGCTGGCAGCACCTTCACGATCGAGCTGCCTCCCGGCTAACGTAAGAGGCGCCACCGATGTCGGTGATCGCGACTTCTAATGGGGATCGTCGCGCGAATTGCTCTAACTTACGCCCGTGGCCATGATCGTCTGTCCGCAGCCGCAGGCGGCGGAGATCGGCCTCGACGTGATGCGGCGTGGCGGCAACGCGGTCGATGCCGCGGTGACGTGCGCATTCGTGCAGGGCGTCATCGATCCACAGATGTGCGGCCTCGGCGGGTGCGGCGCGATGCTCGTGCACAGTCCGCAATCCGGAGAGGCGCTCATCGAGTTTTACGCGACGGCCGGGTCACGCGTCCGCGAGGACCAATGGGAATCGATGTTCATTCGCGAAGCCGCCGATCGCTACGGATACGTCCTCGACGGCCGGGTCAACGACGTCGGTTACCAGGCGGTGGCGGTGCCGGGTACCGTCGCTGGTCTTCACGAGGCGCTCACCAGGTTCGGTTCGATCTCGTGGGAGGAGGCGATCGAACCGGCGATCCCGCTGGCTCGACATGGCTTCCCTGTCCCCGGATTCGTGCACGGTTACTGGACGACCGACTACGGGCCGGATGTCGTGCCCAACGCCCAACGCATCCAGGCGACTCCGGCCGCGAAGGCCATCTACACGCACGACGGCCGGCTGTACGCGATCGGCGAGGTCATGGTCCAGGCCGACCTGGCGCGCACGCTGGAGAGGCTGGCGACCGGAGGTCCTGACGCGTTTTACCGCGGCGAGATCGCTGAGGAGATCGCTTCGGACTTCGAGGCCAACGACGGCTTCATCACCCGGGATGACCTGGCGAGCTACCGGGTCACAGTCACCGAGCCGATTCGGGGCACGTATCGGGACCTGCACGTCGCGGCGGCGGGTCCGCCTGCCGGAGGGTTGACGCTGCTGCAGATGCTGAACTTCCTCGAAGGCTTCGACATGGGCGAGCACGGGTGGCCCAGCAGCGAAGCCGCACGACTGCTCGTCGAGGCGATGGCGTGGGCGGTCGCCGACCGCGACCTGCACATCGCAGACCCGCGATTCGTCGAGATTCCGACCGGCGCCCTGGCCGATAAGCAGTACGCCGCCAAAGCCCGGGCGGCAATGGCCGGCGCGCAGCGTGTGCAGGACCGTCAGGACACAACGCATGTGTGCGTCGTCGACGACGCCGGCAACGCGGTCTCGCTGTCCCACACCCTGGGTTCCGCGAGCGGCGTCGTCACGCCAGGGCTGGGCTTTGGCTTCAACGACTACATGAACTGCTTCGATCCCCGCCCGGGACGCCCCAACTCGATCCGTCCCGGCAAGACTCGAGTGACGATGATGACCCCCACGATGGTGTTCGACGGGCGCAAGCTTCGCGCGTGCGTCGGCGCGCCTGGGGGAACCAAGATCGTCACCGCCATCCTCCAGGTGCTCGTCAACGTGCTCGATCACGAGATGTCCGCCGTGGAGGCGGTCAGCGCGCCGCGCGTTGATTTCCAGGGCGACGTGGTGCAGGCGGAGGCTCGCATTCCGCGTGCGGTGTGCGATGGGCTCGAGCGGTCGGGTTATGTGGTGAACCGCCGCACGCTCAACTACGACTCCTACTTCGCGCGGCCGCAGGTGATCGTCGTGGAGAAGGACGGCTACCTCTCCGGCGCATCAGACCCGCGCAAGGACGGCGGCGCCGCCTTCGATACGGAGACGAAGTGAACTTCAAGGATCGAGTGGTGTTGATCACCGGAGGTGGCCGTGGCATCGGCGCCGCGACCGCGGAGCGATTCGCCCAGGACGGCGCGCGGGTCGTCGTGTCTGACATGGACCTCGAACCCGCCGAGGAGGTGGCGAAGCCCATCCGCGGCCTGGCGGTGGCGTGCGATGTCACCGACCGCGCAGAGGTCGACGCCATGGTCGAGCGCGTTGTCGGGGACCTGGGCAGGCTCGATGTGCTCGTGTGCTGCGCCGGGATCATCAGGGACAACCTGCTCTTCAAGATGACCGAAGACGACTGGGACTCGGTGATCGACACGCACCTCAAGGGCACATTCCTCTGCGCTCGCGCGGCCCAAAAACCGATGGTCCAGCGGAGGTACGGCAAGATGATCTTCCTGTCGTCGACGTCTGCGCTCGGGAATCGCGGACAGACCAACTATTCGACGGCCAAGGCGGGTTTGCAGGGCATGGCGCGCACGCTGGCCATCGAGCTGGGTGCCTTCAACATCAACGTGAACGCCGTCGCGCCAGGGTTCGTCGAAACGCGCATGACGCGGGCCACGGCCGAGCGGATGGGGATCGATTTCGAAGCCTTCAAGGTCGGCGCCGCGTCCCAGATCCCTCTCGGCCGGATCGGCCAGCCGGAGGACATCGCCAATGTGATCGCGTTCCTCTGCAGCGACGACGCGAGCTTTGTCTCCGGCCAGACCATCTATGTGCGCGGAGGTCCATAAAGAAACGTAAAGACCTGGACACCAGGGAAGTCTCGCGGCGAAGCCTCGCGTCCTCTTATGTAGGGCGTCTCTGCAAGCTCTGATGGGCCCCCCCGTTGAGCATCTTCGTGAACCGGCTACTTGGTCAGGTCAGGCGACGGTTTGGTGGACGAACTGTCGTTCGCCGCCGGGGCCTTTGGCGCCCCAGTCCTCGAATTCGAATCGAGTTCGGACGCGGCGGCCAAACCGCGCCCGTGGTCGTGCCGGCAACCCGCCGCGCGGGGTTGACTGCCTCGACAAAGGTCTGTTAGGGTGGCTCGGTCTTCTGGGGATCCTCCCCCCGCCCGGGCGGGTTCACAATTTTTAGGGGTAGCCTTGCGAATTAGTCGTTACCTGACCCATGCCGTCGTTTTGGGGATAGCTGTCGCAATGTCCAGCTACGCGGCAATGGACAGGCATTTCCCGACCACCCTGACTGCAAGGTTCGGCCCAGTGAACGCTGAGGCGGTGATGGTTGGAGACGGCGGTCAGTACGGCGACGTGTCGCTTGGCCGCTACAGCACGGTGATCAAGCCAGTGTCGATCCCGACCTCGGCACCCATCAACCACCAGCCCTTCGTCTACACCGTCGCGGCCGGCGAGGACCTGACGGCGATCGCGTCGAAGTTCCACGTGAGCGTCGCTGAGATCCGCTGGTCGAACACCAACCTGATGTCGACCGACACCGTCGCGACGGGCAACCAGGTCGTCGTCCCGCCCGTCCACGGCATCGTCGTCACCACCAAGTCGAGCGACACACTCGACGCGCTCGCAACGAAGTTCCAGGTCGATGCTCAGACGATCATCGACTTCAACCGGCTGCGCACCACGCAGGTCCCATCCGGCACCACCCTCGTCATCCCCGGTGGCGTCGGAGGCGCGTTCCCGCCACCTCCACCGCTCTACCAGATCCTTCGCGGAGGCTCCCCGTCCGGCTACACGTACAAGATCGTGGGATGCTGCCTCGGGCCCTACGTAAACAACAAGTTCCCTGTTGGCTGGTGCACGTACTACGTGGCGACCAAGCGCAACATATCGTGGAGCGGAGACGCGGGTTACTGGTACGCGAACGCCTCCGCGCAGGGCTACCCGGTCGGGCCGACACCGAAGGTCGGCGCGATCATGGTCACGTGGGAGAGCTGGGCTGGACATGTCGCATACGTCGAGGCGGTGAATCCAGATGGGTCGTGGATGGTCACTGAGATGAACTGGGTCGCGTTCAACGTGATCGACGAGCGGACCATCAAGCCCGGTCAGCTCGGTCAGAAACTGGTCGGGTTCATCTACTAGGAGCCGGCTCGGCGGATCGGGCCGCCCACTGCTCCTCCATCGCCTCCGTGTCGCGTCTGACGGCGCGCAGTCCGGTCGCCGCCACCAGGGCGGCCAGGATCAACAACGTTGGCGACGTGATCAGAAGCGCGATCTGCAGGCTGCCGATCCGGTCCGAGATGAAACCGACGTCAAAAGTCGAGTGAGAGTCTCCGAGGACATGCGAGATGAAAAGAAGCAGGGTCACCGCGCTTGCCCGCAGGCCCGGGGATACCACGTTCTGTGAGACGGCGGTGAAAGGGCCGGAGTACAGATAGAGGCAGATCACAGCGACCAGAAACGCTGGAATGAAGACCGGAATCGGCCCGGCGTTCATCGGGGCGAGAAGCGCGATCGTGATGAAGACCGCGCCCCGCCGGATTCTTCAGGGCGCGTCGGTCGGCGATCCAACCTCCAGCCAGCGTTCCGATCAGCCCGCCAAGCACCAGGACGACACCGGCGAGCAGCCCGGCCCTTCCTACCGACAGGTTGAATCGCCGGTTCAAGACCAGGGGTAGCCAGAACGCGTTGGATGCCAGCACGAAATAAAGGAGCGTCTGGGCGCCGATCGTGGCTCGCAGTGTGGGGATCCGAAGCAGGGCGAGGAAGTTGGCCAGGCTGGCGTCATAAGTTTTCTTCACCGCCGGTCCGATGCGCTCGGCGCTGCCGCGCAACGGCTCACGCAATCCGAAGGCAAGCAGCGCGAAGAGAAGGCCTGGGACCGCCGCGAAGAAGAAGGCGCTTCGCCAGCC
>Ga0209805_1000423_pt1 | contig 25834 bp, 22 predicted proteins | sample GraSoiAngelo_148_FD_185905 | JGI IMG/M metagenome (GOLD analysis project Ga0209805, IMG submission 185905) | Grasslands soil microbial communities from the Angelo Coastal Reserve, California, USA - 14_1009_09_20cm (SPAdes) (version 2) | ecosystem: Environmental > Terrestrial > Soil > Grasslands ...
TAGCACTCCTCGAGGGCATAGACCAGCGAACGGGCGCTGATCGGGCGGCCGTTGACCGCGAGCACCATCCCATCGCGGCTGCCCCGGCTCAGCCTGGGCTGGCTGACCAGACCGGTGACCAGCGGCATGCCGATCATCTCCAGCATCTCGGTTGCGACCGTCGGACCGTAAACAGCGGCGATCGCGCGGCGGCGGTCGCCGTCGCCGCTGCTGCTGACCGCGGCGCGGCTGTCGATGGTGAGGTGGAAACGGACGTGCGAGTGCAGCAGCGCGAACGCGCTCACGACGTCCTTGATCGCTGCGACCTCGGTGGCGTCGCTCTTCAAGAACTTCAGCCGCGCCGGCACGTTGGCAAAGAGGTCTCTGACCTCGATCGCAACACCCGGCAGGAGCGGCCCCGAGCCCTGCTCGGCGGTCTCGCCGGCCCGGATGCGGAGTACCGCGCCGCCGCTTGCGCACTCGACCTCCGCCACCGCGGCGATGCTCGCCAGCGCCTCACCGCGAAAACCAAGCGACTGGATTGCGACGAGGTCGGCAAGCTTGCTCAGCTTGCTGGTCGTGTGGCGGACGAACGCGACAGCAAGCTCCGCGGCCGGAATGCCGGCGCCGTCATCGCTGACTCGAATCGAGGTCTTCCCCGCCCCGCGCACGTCGATGCTGATGCGCCGCGCGCCCGCGTCGAGGGCGTTCTCGATGAGCTCCTTGACGACCGAAGCCGGTCGCTCGATCACCTCGCCGGCGGCGATGGCGTCGGCCACCTCCGGCGGAAGCATCTGAATCATTCGCCGAGCCGGGCGCGTAGCTGGTAGAGCTTCTGCAGCGCCTCGAGCGGGCTGAGCGAGGCGGGGTCGATCTCCTCGAGCTCCTTGCGCAGCGCGTCCGGCGCCATCTCGATGGGCAGGCCGAGCTGCACGTCTGGCGGTTCGAGCGGCCGCTGGCGCTCGAGGTCCGCGAGAACGTCGCGAGCGCGAGCGATGACTCCAGACGGAAGTCCCGCGACGGCGGCGACGTGGATGCCGTACGAGCGGTCGGCGCCTCCGGGCACGACTCGGTGCAGGAAACGCACGGCGTCGCCTTCCTCGAGCACCTCCATGCGCTCGTTGCGCACTCGCGGAAGCCGTTCCGCCAGGGCCGTGAGCTCGTGATAGTGCGTGGCGAACAGCGTGCGACAGCCGAGCTTGGGAGCGTCGTGCAGGTGCTCGACGACGGCCTGGGCGATCGACACGCCGTCGTAGGTCGAGGTCCCCCTCCCCACCTCATCGAAGATGACGAGAGACGACCGCGTCGCATGGTTGAGGATGTACGCCGTCTCGGTCATCTCGACCATGAAAGTCGACATCCCGGCGCTGATGTCGTCGTGGGCGCCCACGCGCGTGAACACGCGGTCCGCGAGGCCGATCACCGCGCGGTCCGCCGGAACGAAGCTGCCGCACTGGGCCAGCAGGACGATCATCGCGGCCTGGCGAAGGTAGGTCGACTTGCCGGCCATGTTGGGGCCGGTCAGGATCACGATCTGCGCGTCGTCGGGATCGAGCTCCAGATCGTTGGAGACGAACACGCCCGCCGGCAGGCCGCGCTCGACGAGTGGGTGACGCCCCGCCTTGATGCTCAGCCGGAGCCCGGCGTTGACCTCCGGCCGGCGCCAACCGTGCTCGGCCGCCGCGACGGCGAGGCTGAGCAGCGCGTCGACCATACCCATCGCCTGCGCACTGGCCCTCAGGAGCGGAGACGACGCCGCGACTGCCGCCCCGAGATCGCGCAGGAGCTCGAGCTCGCGGGCGGCGATCCTCTCCTGCGCGCTGAGGACGACCGCCTCCCTTTCTTTGAGTGCGGGTGTGATGTACCGCTCGCCGCCGGTGAGGGTTTGCTTGCGGACGTACTCCTCGGGCAGCGGCGCGGTGTTGGCGTGGCTGACCTCGATGTAGTAGCCGAAGACCCTGTTGAATCCGACCTTCAGCGAGCGGATGCCGGTGCGCCGACGCTCCGCCGGCTCGAGACGCGCGATCCAGTCGCGGGCGCTGCGCGATGCGTCGGCGATCGAGTCGAGGTCGGCGTCGTAGCCGGCCTGGATCACACCGCCTTCTCGAATGCTCGATGGCGGGTCCTCGACGAGCGCACGAGCGAGGGTGCCCGCCAGCTCCGGCGCCGCGCTGACCTCGCCGGCCAGGTCCCGCGTCACAAGGGCCGAGCAGGCGCTCAGAGCCTCCTGCACGTCCGGAATGGCGGCGAGCGAGCGCCGCAGGCCGACGAGCTCTCGCGCCGAAGCGTGGCCCTGGACCGCCCGCGAGACGAGGCGTTCGAGATCGCCGACCGGCTTCAACGCCGCCTGCAGGCGATCCCTAAGTCCGGGCGCCGACACCAGCTCGTCCACCGCCGCCAGGCGCAGCTGGATCGACTCCGCATCGCGAAGGGGCGCGCCCATCCAAGCGCGCAGCTGACGCGCTCCGACCGGGGTTGATGCGCGGTCCATCAGCGAGACGAGCGCAGGCAGCTCGAGGTTGCGCACCGTTGCAGCGTCGAGAGGCATCGTGAGGTCGGGCGAATAGGTCCGCACTGTGAAGGAGCCCGGAACGACGCGGCTCTGGTTCTGCTTCAGGTAATCGAGCACGACGCCGGCTGCTCCCACCGCCAGCGGCGCGTCCTGGGCTCCAACCGAGGCCGGAAACGCGATACCCAGCAAATCCTTTAGTCGCTGCTGGCCGCGGACAGGGTCGAACCTGTATTCCTCGATGTCCGGAGGCGCGAGCAGCTCGGCCGGCGCGAGGCGTTCGAGCTCGGACTGCAATCGGTCTTTGGGCAGCTGGCAGAGCAGAAGCTCGCCGGTGGAAACCTCGCACGCGGCGATCCCGGCGTCGCTTCCACGCGACCACGCCGCGACGAGATAGTTGGGGCGCGACTGTTCGAGGTACGCATCCTCGACGACAGTGCCCGGTGTGAGGACACGGGTGACGTCGCGGCGCACGATCTTGTTCTTGCTCGCCGCTTCCACCTGGTCGCAGATCACAACCTTGTGTCCCGCGTGCAGCAGCTTTCCTACGTACGACTGCCACGCGTGGTGAGGCACCCCACACATCGGATAGCGGCCGGTCTTGCCCAGCGGCCGCGACGTAAGCTGCACGCCCATGATCGGCGCGGCGACCTGGGCATCCTCGAAGAAGATCTCATAGAAGTCGCCGAGCCTGAACAGCAGGATCCCGTCGGGGTGAGCCTCTTTTGCCTCCCGGTACTGCCGCATCACCGGGGTAGCTGGGACGTTCAAGCCGCGGGCATTCCTGTGAGCTGGCCTGCAGTGGCCTGGAGGATGCGCACGTTGATCACGTCGCCTGGCGCGATGTCACCGGCCCTCAGCACGTTCGCCCTTTTGCCCTGCCGGATTCGCCCGTACGGACGGTGCAGCTCATCCCGTCCCTCGATCAGCACCTCGACGTCCCGTCCGATCCACCTCGCCGTTTTCCGGGCCGCGATCTCGCGCTGCAGCGCCAGGAGGTCGTTCAGGCGGCGCAGCTTCTCTTCTTGAGGTACGTCGTCGGACATCTTTGTCGCTGCGTACGTGCCTGGCCGAGGCGAGTACATCGCGATGTGGACGACGTCGAACTCGATCTCTTCAACGAGCGCACGGGTGTTGAGATAGGCGGACTCGGTCTCGCCCGGGAAGCCAACGATCACGTCCGTCACCAGTCCGATGTCGGGCATGAGGCGACGCGCATTCTCGACGATGGCGCGATAGTGCCGCGTCTGGTAACCACGCGCCATCCGCTTCAGAACCGTGTCATCACCCGACTGGACTGGAAGCTGCAGCTCGCGGCACACGACATCACTCGAAGCCATGACCTCGAGCAGCTGTGGCTCCAGGTCCTGCGGATGGGATGTCAGAAAGCGAAGGCGCCTCAGTCCAGGGATGGTCTCGACCTCGCGCACGAGCGCGGCGAGGCCGCCCCGGCCCTCTGGGTCTCGGTAGTCGTCGACGTTCTGACCAAGCAGGACGACCTCTCTCGCCCCTGCTGCCACGGCCTGGCGGCACTCGTCCACGACCGATGTCATCGGCACATGCTTCTCCCGGCCTCGCACGCTGGGCACGATGCAGAACGTGCAGTTGTGGTCGCACCCCTGGATGACACGGATGAAGTGACTGATGCCGGTCCGCCCCGAATGAGGCAGCGGCTCACCCTGCGAGTAGTCATACCGAGCCTCGAGGCCGGCGACGAAGGCCTCGTAGTCGCCGATGGGTACGACGGCGTCGAGATGTGGAAACCGCCGGCGCAGGCCATCGCCTTCTTTGGCGACGATGCACCCGGTGACCGCGATGGTGCGCGCCTCGGTCTTCCATTCCTTCAGCTCATGGAGCTTGGAGTAGACGCGGTCCTCTGATGCCTGGCGCACGACGCACGTGTTGAGGATCGCGACGTCAGCCCGGTCGAGCGAGTCCTCGATGTAGCCGGCGGCAAGGAGCCGCCGGGCGAGGCTCTCGGAATCCGCCGAGTTCATCTGGCATCCGATCGTCCAGATGTGGAACGACCTGGTCTGGACTGCCGTCAGCGACTCTCCACGAGCAACCGAATTCCTGTCCTCTCCTCACCATCGATCGAGATGTCGATGAAGGCCGGGATGCAGACCAGGTCGAGGCCGCCCGGTGCCACATAGCCACGCGAGATGGCGATTGCCTTGACAGCCTGGTTGATCGCGCCCGCTCCGATCGCCTGGACCTCCACGCGCCCCTTGCTCCGAATGACGCCGGCGATGGCGCCCGCCACGGCAACCGGCTTTGAGGTGGCCGAAACCTTGAGCACCTCTACTGGAGCGCGCTCCGTTGTCATTGCTGGAACCCCTTCAAATATGTTCACGATCGACTCGCTGGATCGACGTTGAGCGTCCGGTTGAACTGTTAATGGTAACCAGTACCGAATTGAATGTCACGGGTCCGGACGCCACCACGAACCGGTTCGGGACTCCGGTCAAGAAGCGCTGGACGACCACGTCCTTATCCATTCCGATACAGCCGTCCCGAGGCCCAACCATGCCCACATCGGTGACGTAGGCCGTCCCCCCAGGCAGGACGCGGGCGTCGGCTGTTGGTATGTGGGTGTGAGTGCCGACCACGGCGCTCGCGCGACCGTTCAGGTACCAGCCCATGGCGGTCTTCTCCGAGGTGGCCTCGGCGTGCATATCGCAGAACACGATCGGCGTTTCGGGGTGGTCATTGAGGATCGCATCCGCAGCGCGGAATGGGTCGTCCAGGGAGTCGAGGAAGATCCGCCCGATGAGGTTCATCACCAGCACCTGGTGGCCGCCCGCGTCCACCAGGCACCAGCCCTGGCCGGGAGCCGCCGGCGGGTAGTTGGCGGGCCGCAGGACGCGCTCCAGGTTGGGAAGCTCACCGACGAACTCTTTCTGCGCGAAGACGTGGTTGCCGGTGGTGATGACATCGGCGCCGGCGCCTCGCAGCTCAGCGACGATCTTGGCGGTAAGCCCAAAGCCACCGGCCGCGTTCTCGCCGTTGACGATGACCAGGTTGGGATGCAGCTCCTTTTTCAGCTCCGGAAGGAGCGCCTTGACCGCGTCGCGACCCGGATGCCCGACGACATCAGCGACGAACAGGATCTTCAACTCGGCGGCGCTCATCATCAGATTCTCGTGGAAAAGAAAAAGGGAGCCCTTGTGGGGCTCCCTTCGTGCCTATTTTGCGTATTCAACAGCCCGGGTCTCGCGCACCACGGTGACGCGAATCTGACCGGGGAAGCTGAGCTCAGATTCGATTCGCTTGGCGATGTCCCGCGCCATCAGCTGAGCAGCGCTGTCGTCGATCTGCTCGGGCTTGACCAGGATCCTGACCTCGCGGCCAGCCTGGATGGCGTAAGACTGCTGGACTCCCTGGAACGAATTGGCGATCTCCTCGAGCTTCTCGAGCCGTTTGACGTACGCCTCGAGTGACTCGCGGCGCGCTCCGGGCCTGGCCGCGGAGATCGCGTCGGCCGCGATGAGCAGGAGGGCCTCGATGGAGTGCGGTTCCTCGTCGTAGTGATGCGCGCGTACAGCGTGCACGACCGGCGCGGGAACCCCGTGTCGCTGGAGCAGGTCCGCCCCGATGACGGCATGCGAACCCTCGACCTCGTGGTCGATGGCCTTGCCGATGTCGTGAAGCAGGCCAGACAGCTTTGCGATGCGGACGTCGGCGCCGATCTCGGACGCCATCATCGCCGCGAGATAGGCCACCTCTTTGGAATGGTTGAGCACCTGCTGTCCGTAGCTGGTGCGGAAACGAAGGATGCCGAGGTGACGAACGACCTCAGGATGCAGACCCTGAAGACTGAGCTCCAGGACCGCCGCCTCCCCCTCCTCTTTGACCCTCTGCAGGACCTCCAGGCGGGACTTGGCGACGATCTCCTCGATGCGAGCCGGGTGAATACGGCCATCCACGATGAGCTTGTTCAGCGCGACCCTCGCCACCTCACGGCGGACCGGGTCGAAGCCGCTGATGATCACGGCCTCGGGGGTGTCGTCGACGATCAGGTCGATCCCCGTGGCCTGCTGGAGAGCGCGGATGTTGCGCCCCTCCTTGCCGATGATGCGGCCCTTCAGCTCGTCGGTCGGTAGCGGGAGCACGGAGACCGAGACCTCAGCGGTCTGGTCGGCGGCGATGCGCTGGATCGACTCGGTGACGATCTCGCGAGCTCGTCGCTCGCTTTCGTCGCGAGCCGCCAGCTCCGATTCGCGGACCTTGCGCGCAACTTCGTTGCGCAGGTCCTGCTCCACCTGCGCCATCAGGATTCCCTGAGCCTCCTGGCGCGTCATGTTCGCGACGCGCTGAAGCTCCTTTTCCTGCTGGCGGTAGCTCTCCTCGAGCTGCGCCTTGATGTCGTCGAGCGACTTCTTCTGATTCGCGAGCTCACGCTCGGACCGATTGACGTCCTCTGCCTTCCGGTCGAGGTTCTCCTCCTTCTGGAGAAGGCGCCTTTCGATCTGTTGTGACTGCGCCCGATACTCGCGGGCTTCCTGTTCGGCGGCGGTCCGAACTTTGACCGCCTCCTCTTTGGCCTCGAGCAGCTTCTCCTTGGCCTGGGTTTCAGCCTCGAGAAGGGTCTGCTGTGCCTTGAGCTCCAGGACTTGACTCCCGTCGCTCTGCCGGCGGCGAAGCAGCAGGTAGGCGGCGCCGAAACCTCCGGCGAGGCCCACCACGACTGCCACAAATAGCCATACGAAGACGAAAGCAGGCATGTGACATGCACCTCGTTATTCGATTGTCAAAGTGCGTGACCACGGCAGGACCAGGAGGGTCCCGCCTGGGGTTGGCTCTATGACTTGCGGACCTCAAAGTGGGCCCGCGTTGAGCAAATTCTAGGCCTCGGCGCCGGGCGGATGGGCGCGGATCGCGGCAGGCGCCACCGGCGCCGGTCAGGCGGCCGAGGCCAAGGCAGGGGTGGCCTGAGGAGGAGCGCATCGAGATGCGCGACAACGAAGGCCGGGCCCCCTAACGCCGGCATCGGCCGCCTGAGCCGATGAGCCGCGCCCTAGACGACCGGCGGCGAGGCCTGGGCTTCTGCCTGTTCGTCCGTCCCGTGCCAGACGGCCTGGCAGGCGGATCGCACGAGGTGTGGGGCGAAGCCGCGCCGAACCAGCCTGGTTCCGACCGTATTAAGCAACTCCTGGTAGCCTGCCGGTCTTCTGCGGGCAGCCAACCGCCCAGCAAGATCGATGGCCACAGCGAGCTGGGCTTCTGGGCCGAAGTCTGCCAGGGCCTCGTCCACCAGGCGGCGATCCACGCCTCGCGCGGCCAGCTCGGCCGACAGGGCGAGCGGACCGCGGGTGCTGGATCGTCTGCGAACATGCCCTTCCGCGAACCGCCCGTCGTCCTGGAGCCGCATCTCGGCGAGCCGAGCGACTGCCGCCGCCACCTCCGGCTCGGAGTACCCGCGGCGGGCGAGCTTCCGCCGGAGCTCCGCGCGCGAGTGAGCACGCCGTGCCATCAGGCCAACGGCGGCGTCGAAAGCTGACCGGGACGGGGCCTTAGAGCTCCTCCGGGGCACCGGCAGGCGACCTCACGGGAGCTGTGGTCTTGATCGGCGCCGCCATGCCGGCAGCCTTCTCGCGGACCCTGGCCTCGATCTCCGACGAGAGGGTCGGGTTCTCGCGCAGGTAGTTGCGGACGTTATCTCGACCCTGGCCGAGACGCTGGTCGCCATACGACATCCACGTCCCGCTCTTGTCGAGGATCCCGTATTCAACCGCCGCGTCGATCAACGATCCTTCGCGCGAGATGCCTTCATTGAAGAGGATGTCGAACTCGGCGGACCGAAACGGCGGCGCGACCTTGTTCTTGACGACCTTGACCTTCACCCTGTTCCCGACCGAATCGAGCCCGTTCTTGATGACCTCGACCTTGCGGATGTCCAGGCGCACCGAGGAGTAGAACTTCAAGGCCCGACCCCCGGGCTGTGTCTCGGGGTTGCCGAACATGATCCCGACCTTCTCCCGCAGCTGGTTGAGGAAGATCACGGAGCAATTCGACTTCGAGATCGCGGCGGTGAGCTTGCGCAGCGCCTGCGACATCAGGCGCGCCTGGAGGCCCATGTGCGAGTCACCCATCTCGCCCTCGATCTCGGCCTTCGGCACCAGCGCCGCCACCGAGTCGATGACGATCACATCGACAGCATTCGACCGCACGAGCACCTCGACGATCTCCAACGCCTGCTCGCCCGTGTCGGGCTGGCTGATCAGCAGGTCGTCGATCTTGACCCCGATGCGCGAGGCGTACAGGGGGTCGAGGGCGTGCTCGGCGTCGACGAACGCTGCGACGCCCCCCACCTTCTGAGCCTCCGCGATGACGTGCAGAGCGAGGGTGGTCTTGCCGGCGGATTCGGGACCGTAGATCTCGGTCACCCTGCCGCGCGGTACGCCACCTACGCCAAGGGCAAGGTCAAGCGGTAGCGCGCCGGTGGAAATCGCGGTTACCTCGCTGCGCTGCGCGAAGTGCTCTCCGAGTTTCATGATCGCGCCTTTGCCGTAGCTCTTCGTGATCTGGGACATCGCCGAATCCAGAGCTCTGCCCTTTTCTGCGTCGGCTTTTTCCCGTTCCTTGTCTTTGTCTTTGTCCATTGCTGTTCGGCGTGCCTCCTAAGTGGTTGCGTCGAATGTTGCGTGGTTGGGGTTCAACTGACAATCGCGCCTGTTAAGAACGTCCGGCAATTGTAGCGAACAGGTGTTCGGCCGTCAAGCCGTCTTCACCCCCGCCCGCGCGACGCTACGGGCCTCCGCGATAAGCATGCGCAACGCCGCCGTGGACGCTCGATGTCGGATCACGGTTCGGTCACCTTCAAATCGGAACTCTCGGGAGACGACATGGCCCTCTGAAGCCACAGCGATGTAGGTCAACCCCACGGGCTTGGTGGTGCCGTCCGCTGCAGGTCCGGCGATTCCGGTCACCGCAACCGCCAGGTTCGTGCCGAGGCGCGAACGAACCCCCTGGGCCATGGCCTCCGCCACCTCCGGGCTTACCGCACCCACGCTTTCCAGCAGCTCGGCCGCGACTCCCAGCTCTTCGCGCTTGAGGTCATTCGAGTAGGCGATGACGCCACCAACGAAATAGAGGGAGCTTCCGGGTTGACCGGTGATCATGGTCCCGATCATGCCGCCGGTCATCGACTCCGCCACCGACACGGTGAGGCCGGACCCTCTCAACAAAGCGGCCAGCTCCTGAGGCGCAGATGCCTCTGGAGCTCCGCCGCTCGGACTCTCGCGCATCTTCGACACGTCAAACGGCCGGATCAAGTCGCGAAATCTCCAGACGTAGTCGAGACCGCTCCATAGCGTGAACACGACCGCGATGCCGACTGCGATCGCCGCGATCGGAACGAGCACGGGATACGGCCGCTGCAGGATCAGCAGCGTCACCGCCGCCATCTGCGTGACCGTTTTCGTCTTGCCGAGAGGAGCGGCGGAGATGACGCGGCCCTGGCCTGCGCCCACCGACCTCAGGATCGTGATGATCAGCTCGCGCGAGAAGATCACAACGACGACCCACGCCGCGACGAGCCCTTCCTGTACCAGCACGATGAGGACGGACAGCACGAAGAGCTTGTCCGCGAGCGGATCGAGGAACCTGCCGAGGTCGCTTTCGGTGCCCCGCCGGCGAGCGAGCTGCCCATCCAGCGTGTCGGTCAGCGAGAAGACGATGAACAGCGCGGCCGCGGTCTGGTCATGACCGGGAAAGCGCAGCAGCAGCAGGGCCATCAACAACGGGATGGCGACGAGCCGGCTGATCGTGAGCGTGTTGGGGATGTTCATCGCTGGCTTAGGGAGAAGTTTGCGACGAGAACTCCCGAGTTGCCACGCCGACGCCCAAGGTCCCCAGGTTCTACCCGCTCGATGGAGAGGCCCCGCTCGCCGCGTTTCGCAGCCAGCAGCGGCCGATGATCATTCGAGGCCCAAGCGCTCCAGGAGCTCATCCACGTCGGGTAGCGTCATCAGCACCTCTCGCGATTTGGATCCCTGGTAGCCGCCGACCACGCGGTGCTCCGCCAGCTGGTCGACAATCCGGCCCGCACGCGAGTAGCCGACGTTGAACTTGCGCTGCACGAGCGACACCGACGCGGCCCCTTCGGCAGCGACTGCGCGCGCGGAGCGAGCAAACAGGGCGTCGAGCTTGCGCTCTTCCCGCCTCTCCCCCTGCCACTCGGTGCCGGCGCCCTCTTCGAGGATCTCTTCCATGAAGCGCGGTCCGCCCTGTGATTTCCAGAAGTTGACGACGCCCTCGACCTCGGGGTCGCTGACGAACGCACCCTGGATCCGAGTCGGCTTGCCCGCGTCGACCGGCTGGTACAGCATGTCGCCGCGGCCGAGCAGCTTCTCGGCGCCGCCGGTGTCGAGGATGACGCGGCTGTCGACCTGCGAGCCGACCGCAAATGCGATGCGGGACGGGATGTTGGCCTTGATCAGCCCGGTGATGATGTCGGTCGATGGACGCTGCGTGGCGATGATCAGGTGGATGCCCACCGCGCGCGCAAGCTGCGCTATGCGGCAGATGAGCTCTTCGATCTCGCCCGCCGCGACCATCATCAGGTCGGCGAGCTCGTCGATCACGATCACGATGTACGGCAGCGGCCGGGCGAGCCTCTGCGTCGCCTTTTCGTTGTAGCTGGCGATGTTCCTCACACCCTCGGCCGAGAAGAGCTTGTACCGACGGTCCATCTCGGCCACCGCCCAGCGCAGCGCCGCCGCGGCCTGGTGGGACTCGACCAACACCGGCAGCGCGAGATGCGGTAGACCGTTGTAGCCCGTGAGCTCGACGCGCTTGGGATCGATCAGCAGCAGGCGGAGGTGGTCCGGGGTCACCTGGAACAGCAAGCTGGTGATGAGAGCGTTGATGCACACGCTCTTGCCCTGGCCGGTGGCTCCGGCGATCAGCAGGTGAGGCATGCGCGTGAGGTCGGCGACGATCGACTGTCCCGATACGTCATTGCCCAGGCCCAGGGCGAGCTTGTTGGTGCCCTCGCGGAACGCGGCCGTCTCGAGAACTTCGCGAATCGTCACGAGGCTGGCCGATTTATTCGGCACCTCGATGCCCACCGCCGACTTACCCGGGATCGGGGCTTCGATGCGCAGCGGCGCGGCGGCCAGCGCCAGCGACAGGTCATTCTGCAGCGCGGTGATGCGCTTGACCTGGACCCCCGCACCGGGCTGGACCTCGAACTGCGTGACCGCGGGTCCCGGGTTGACGCCGACGACCTTGCACTCGACCCCGAACGTCTGGAGCGTGCTCTCGATGATCCTGACGTTGCGCTTGATCTCGTCCGCCATCCGCTCGCGGCGCGCGGTCACCGTATCGAGCAGCGTGATCGCGGGCAGCTTCCACTCGATCTCGGGCAGGTCATCCTCCGGCTCGGCGACGACCCTCATCACCGGCTCGGCAAGACGCGCCGGCTCCTCATCGCGCGGTTGCTCGCCACGAGGCTCAGGGCGCGACTGCTCCACGATCTCATCCTCGGGCTCGTCGACCTCCCACAGGCTCTTCTGACCAGGCGTGGCCGGGGCGGTGGCAAAGCTCGCCGCGGAGCGGGTGAGCACGTCGCTGGTCGCCGAAGCAGGCTTGGCCGGTTTCGGTTTCTCCGCAGTGACGGTGCCGACCAGGTCGCGGAGCCGAGCACGTTCGGCATTGGCTGCGCGCAGCGTTCCAACCGCGCTGACGAGAAGAGCCCCGGGGCTGAAGTGGATGGTCACGATGAGCCCGATCACGAGGCCGGCGATGAGCAACGCCCACGCGCCAACACTGGTGAAAAGGCCCGACAGGCCCGCGTCGATGCCGCTTCCAACCGACCCCCCGGCTCTGGCGGCGAGACCGAACAGCCCGATCAGCGAAAGCAAGGCGACCAGGCCGGCCACCATGTCGACCGTGCGCGGCCGCGGCGCCTTCGGCCACAGCAGCCACGCGCTGAGGGCGATCGCCGCCGCCACCGGTACGAACCAGGCGCTGCCGAAAAGGGCAACCATGCCGTCGCGAATCCCGCCCAGAATCATGCCGGCGTGGCTCAGGATCGCGAGCAATCCAAGCAGCGCGGCGAGCATCAGGAGGACGCCAAGAATCTCTCGGACCTGGCGCGTGGTCAGGCGCGGGCGAGCGGCGCGCTTACTTCGTTTGGAACGTGAAGAGGAAGCGCGACGGGCGCCGGATCGAGTGGAGCTTCGGGATGTGGTGCGACGCATGCTGCGGGCCCTTGAGCCGATTGGATTCTACTTGATCAGGGCTGCATACTCTCCGGCGTGGCGGTCGATCCATTCGCGGAAGCGGAGATCAGATACAGGTACCTCGTCGACGAGCGCCGAACCGGCAACATGCAGCCCCGGGCGTTCCGGGTCGCGGTGCGCGACCTCGCGGTCCTCGACAGCGAGGGGCGGCGCTGGATGCTCGGGCCTGAGGACGGAATCTGGTACCGGCGGGAGAACGAACGCTGGCTGCAAGCCGATCCCCCGCGACGCCTTGTCTGCGCCTCGTGCGGTCACCACAACCTGGGCCGGCACAGCTTCTGCGTTGAATGCGGACAGCGGCTCAATCGATAGTCCACCAGCCCCTCCCCCTCCGTACGCGTAGCGCGCGGCCCCCATGAATGGGGAGGACCCTTTTTTAGTGGTGGACTTGCGCTTGCGCTATGCCGTATGCCAGGCCTGCTGCTACCGGAAGCAGCGCGGCCAGGAACCACAGCCTCCACCAGAGGGGACGCTTCTCTCCCCGCACAAGCTCGTGCCCGCAGAAACCGCAGTAGCGGTCGAACGGGCCCGCGATGCCGCGGCAGCTCGCGCACTGGTGGAGCTGAAGGCCGCAGTGGGCGCAGCGTCCCTCCTCGGAGTGGTTGAGGACCATCGCAGGCTGGTCGCAGCGCGGGCAAAGGCTCGGCGCGACAAGCGCCAACGGCGGGAGCTTCATATCTCCGTGATCACGGGGATCACCATAGGGCGGCGGCGCGTCTGCTTGTAGACCGTCTTCGACACAGCGTCGTGAATCACCTCTTGAAGGAGCGTCAGCTCGGGATGCGAATCCGCGAACCTGGCGATGCTCTCGAGGACGGCCTTGCGTGCGTCAGCCATCAGTCGCACTGAAAGCTCGGGCTCGATCACCCCACGTGAGATCAGGTCAGGGCCGACGCGAACCGTGCCCGTGTCGCGGTCGAGCGTCAGAGTGACGACGAGAATCCCGTCTTCGGCCAGGTGGCGGCGGTCGCGCAGCACGACCTGCTCCACGTCACCGACACCGAGTCCGTCGACATAAACGAGCCCGGTATTGATCTTCTCGCCGCGTGTCATCGACTCACGCTCGAACTCCACCGACTCGCCGTCCTCCACCACCACCACGCGATCCGCGTCCAGGCCGACCTCGTGCGCGAGCTCCGAGTGCAGCACGAGCTGGCGGTACTCTCCATGCACGGGTATGAAGTACCGCGGACGGACTGCGTTGAGCATCTCCCGCAGCTCGTCGCGCTGCGCGTGACCGGTGACGTGCACGCTACCTACCTCGGAATAGAAAACCCGCGCGCCGTGCCGATAGAGGTTGTTGACGGTCTGGTGCACCGAGCGCTCGTTGCCGGGTATGGGTCGCGCGGAGATGACCACCCAGTCGTCCTTCTGGACGTTGACGAACTGGTGGCGCTGGGCGGCGAAGCGGGCCAGCGCGGAGAGCGGCTCGCCCTGGCTGCCCGCGGTCAGAAGCAGTAGCTTCGAGGGCGGAATCTTTTCTGACTCCGCGAGCCGGATCGTGAGTCCTTCGGGCACCTCGAGAAAGCCCAGCTGGCGAGCAGTCTTGAAGTTCTGCTCCAGGCTGCGTCCCACCACCGCAACCCGGCGTTCGAACTGCGCCGCCATGCGGACCAGGTGCTGGATGCGGTGGATGTTCGATGCGAAGTTCGCCACGACGATTCGGCCCGGCGCCTCGGTGAAGATGCGCTCGAACGGTCCGTGGAGGGCGCGCTCCGAGCCAGAACGTCCCTCGCGCTCCGAGTTGGTCGAGTCGCTGAGCAGGAGCAGGACCCCGGCGTCGCCCAACCGGCGGAACCGATCCATGTCGGTTGGATGGCCGTCCGGCGGCGCCGGATCGAGCTTGAAGTCGCTCGTATAGACCACGCGGCCCACAGGCGTCTCGATGGCGAGAGCGACAGCGTCCGGTATCGAGTGACATACCGCGATCGTCTCGACCCGGAACGGCCCGACCTGGACCGTGTCACCCACCCTCACCTCGCGCAGGTCGGACTCACGCAGGATGCGGTGCTCCCTCAGCTTCGGCTTGAGGAGGCCAAGAGTCAGCCGAGTGCCGTAAACCGGCACGTTGAGCTTCTTGAGCGCGTAGGGCAGGCCTCCGATGTGGTCCTCATGACCGTGGGTGAGAAAAATGCCGAGCACCTCTCTGCCACCGTGCAGCAGGTACGAGATGTCCGGCAGGACCAGGTCGATCCCGAGCATGTCCTCCTGCGGGAACATCAGCCCGGCGTCGACGACGAAAACCTTGTTCTCCCACTCGAGCGCCCACATGTTGATGCCGACCTCGCCCAGGCCGCCGAGGGGGAGATACCGAAGCCGAGAAGAGCTCACAAAAGACGCAGCTGTTCGGATTCCTGCTTCGGACCTGGGACGGGGACTGGCGGCGGTGGTGGCGCCAGCAGCTGGTCGAGATATCGCTTGAGCTGGTCGAAGTCGTGCTCGAGGTCCGCCACGAGCGAGCCGTTGTGCAGCGCGGCCGCCGGATGGTAGAGGGGGACGTACGCCACGTCGCCGCGCTTGATCAGGCTGCCGTGGATTCGAGAGATCGAACCCTGGCCAGGCATCAGGCGCTCGAGCGCGTGGCGGCCGAGGATCAGCACAACCTTCGGCTGGATCAGCGCAAGCTGCTCCTTGAGGTAGGGCGAGCAGGCCTCGGCCTCATTGGGCATCGGGTCGCGGTTCATGGGCGGCCTGCACTTGAGCACGTTGGTGATGTAGACGTCGGCCCGGCTCAGCCCTATGCGCGCAAGCAGCGTGTCGAGCAGCTTGCCCGCGGCGCCGACGAACGGCTCGCCCTGCCGATCCTCGTTGAAGCCCGGCGCCTCACCGACGATCATCAGATCCGCCGGACAGGGACCCACGCCGGGCACCGCCTGCGTTCGGGTCGCATGCAGACCGCAGCTCTTGCACGACCTGACGGTCTCGTGGAGCCGGATCAGCTCCTGGGGGGCGCTAAGCGACTTTGACTCCACGCTTGGCGAAGGTGATGTACTCGCCCGCCTCGCTCACCGTCTTCTGGACAGCCTTCAGCTGCTCATCGGTGAGCGGCACCAGCGGAAGCCGGAACGGACCCGCAGCGAAGCCCATCGCGTTGAGCAGCGACTTGATGGGGACAGGGTTCGCCGCCGTTGTCATGAGCGACTTGATCACCGGAAGCAGCGCGAGGTGTATGTCGCGCGCCACGTCGTTGTCGCCTTTCGCATGCGCGTCGATGAGCCTGGCCATCGACTTGCCCGCGATGTGCGAGACGACGCAGATCACGCCGTAGCCCCCGACCGCGAGGACAGGCAGCGTCCAGCTGTCGTCACCGCTCCAGACTTTGAAGCGAGACGGCTTGCCGGCGCAGACGAGCCCGATCTGGTCAAGGTCGCCGCTGGCCTCCTTGACCCCGATGATGCCGGGCAGGTGAGCGCAGCGCAGCGTGGTTGCGGCGGTCATGTTGACCGCGGTCCGGCCCTGGATGTTGTACATGATCGTTGGGCCGACCTCCGAGATGGCCTTGAAGTGCTCGTACATGCCTTCCTGCGGCGGCTTGTTGTAGTACGGCACCACCGCCAGCAGGGCGTCCGCGCCGGCCTTCATCGCAAGCTTCGAGAGCTCCACCGAATGATGCGTGTTGTTGCTGCCGGTGCCGGCGACGACGTCGTGGCCGGGAATCGCAGCCTTGACCGCGCGAACGAGCTCGACCTTTTCCGCGTCGGTGAGAGTTGGCGATTCCCCGGTCGTCCCGGCGACGACCACGCCGTCCGAGCCGTCGTTCACCAGCATCACCGCAAGCTTCTCCGCCGCGTCATAGTCGACCGACCCGTCGGCTTTGAACGGCGTGGCCATCGCGGTCAGCAAACGCCCGATCTCTTTGCTCACTTCGGTATCACTCCCATCTCAATGGCCTGTTCGGCGATCTGCACCGCGTTCAGCGCGGCGCCCTTGCGCAGGTTGTCCGACACGATCCACAGGGCGACCCCCCTGTCCGACGACATGTCCTTTCGGATCCGGCCGACGAACACCTCGTCGCGTCCGGCCACGTGGAGCGGCGTCGGGTAGATGCGGGCGACCGGGTCGTCCTCGACGACGACGCCGCGCGCGCGTTCGAGGAGCGCCCGCACGTCTTCCGGCTCGATGGCTTCAGTGGTCTCGATGACCACGGACTCGCTGTGTCCAATCTGAACCGGGACGCGAACGCAGGTTGCCGCGATCTTGAGGTCTGGGTTGTGGAGGATCTTGCGTGTCTCGTTGACGAGCTTCATCTCCTCCTCGTTGTAGCCATACTGCTGTGGCTTCCAGCCACCCGGGATCACGTTATAGGCGAGCTGGTGTGTGGTCGCATTGACCTCGGGTTTCTTCTTGGCGACGATTGCCTCCATCTGATCCTCGAGCTCGTCTGACAGCGGTCGACCTGCGCCCGAGGCCGCCTGGTAGGTCGAAACGATGACGCGCTCCACGCCGACTTTCTGGCGCAAAGGCTCGAGCACCATCGTCAACGGGATGGTCGTGCAGTTCGGGCTCGCGATGATGCCCTCGTTGTCGCGGATGTCGTTGGGGTTGACCTCGGGCACGACAAGCGGCACGTTTGCCTTCATGCGCCAGGCCGAGCTCTTGTCGATGACCAGCGCCCCCGACTCCGCCGCGATCGGTCCGTACATCAGCGAGATGTCGGCTCCGGCGGCGAACATCGCGACCTGGACATCCTTGAACGAGGACTCGTCGAGCCGTTCCAGCTTCAGCGTGTCGCCGTTGAACGCGACCTGCTTGCCGATCGATCGCTCTGACGCGAAAACCCGCACCTTGCCGATCGGAAACTTGCGCTGACCAAGGATCCTCAGCATCTCTGTGCCGACAAGACCCGTCGCGCCGACGACAGCAACGTTTAGTTGCTTGGAGGTGGGCACTGGGGTCAGTTTACTTCGGACCGAGCAGAAATGGAGCTTGCGGGGCCGGAGCGTACTGCGCCGCTCGCGCCTGCTGGTGCTGCTGCACCGCGGCGACAAATGCCGGGTGCACGTTGCGAAGCTCGACGATGCGATCGGTCTGTCCGGGAGCCGCCTCCATTACTTTGCCGCGCGGGCGAATCAGTGGCGTAAAGACGAGGCGGCCGAGCAAACCAACTCCCAACACCAGGATGCCGAGCCAAAGAAAAACGGCCGTGATCGTCGCGGCGGTTGCATCGTTGGAAGCTAGCGCAACGATCAATGCGATGGCGAAGGCGACGGGCCCGGCTAGCAAAAGGCCTACGGGAATCCAGAGCGCGAGCGTCGCAGTCCGGCTGCTGGAGCTGGTCAGCGGGAGGTATCCACTTGCGCGTTGCGACACAACTGCGAGGACGATGGCAAATGCGATGAAACCGAGGCCGCCGAGACAGATGAGGATCAGCAGCGCATAAGCCCAACCCGGTGGTGTTGCGAAGTTGAACTTCTTCCACGTCTCGACCCGGCGGCCGGTCATCGCGCAGACCGGAGGAAAGTCGTTCGCCCACAGCTGCGAGGACCAGACCCGGACCCTACCCAATGCGCAAACCGAGCAATTCGTCAAGGCCGCGATAGAAACGCGGTTCGCTGGTCACGCGCCGAATCGCGAGCACAACGCCGGGTACGTAAGCCTCGCGGCTTGTCGTCCGGTGCGCGATGGTCAGCGTCTGTCCCGGTAGGCCGAAGATGACCTCCTGGTCCGCGACGAACCCGGGGAGGCGCACGCTGTGCACCGCGACACCGCCCTCCTCCCCACCTCGCGTGCCGGCGAGCGTCTCCTTCTCGGCCGTCATGTGTGCAAAGGGCTTTTCCTTGCGCCGTGCGGCGAGGCGCCGCGCGGTCGAGAGCGCTGTGCCGGACGGTGCGTCGAGCTTGCCCGCGTGGTGCATCTCGATGATCTCCACCGCATCGAACAGCGGCGCGGCGATTTCGGCCAGGTGCATCATGAGCACCGCCCCGATCGCGAAGTTCGGCGCGACGATGCCGCCGACATGCTTCTCGTGGCAAGCGGTCTCGAGCTTGTCGACATCAGCCCCCGATAGCCCCGTAGTGCCGACCACGGGCGAGGCACCCGACGCGATCGCGGCCAGTGAGTTGTGCAGAGCCTCATTGGGTTGAGTGAAATCGATGAAGGCGCGTGGTCGTTTTTCGTGCAGGAAGGCAGCGAGGTCATCGCCGCGCCCAACGCCGCCGACATACGTGATGCCTGGTTCGCCGGCAAGCGACGCGGCGAGGACCGAGCCGACCCTGCCGCGGTGCCCCGACACTGCGACTCTAATCGGCTCGGTCATGGGGTCGTGTCGGTCAGTCGCGACGTGGGCCGCGGCCCCGGCCGCCGCCGTTGCGCCCGCCTCGATCGCGTCCGCCGAAACCACCCTCGCGCGGCGGGGCCGGCGGCGACGAGAGGGCGACCGCCATGGCCTCCTGGCTGATCTTCTCTTCGATCGGCAGACCCTTGGCGGTCAGCTCCTCGATCGCCGCCTGGCGGCTCAGGTTTAGCCGGCCCTGGCTGTCGACCTCGACCGCCTTTACCACTATCTCGTCGCCGATGTTGCAGACCTCTTCCACCCGCTCGACGCGGTGGTCGGTGAGCTTGGAGATGTGGACCAGGCCATCCTGTCCCGGCAGGACCTCGACGAAAGCGCCGAACGGCATGATGCGCACGACCTTGCCCTGGTAGATCTTGCCGACCTCGACCTCGTCGGTGAGGCCTTTGATCCAGTCGATGGCTTTCTGGCCCCCCTCCTGGTCGACCGCCGCGATGAAGACACGTCCGTCGTCTTCGACGTCGATCTGGGCGCCGGTCTCCTCGGTGATCTTGCGGATCATCGAGCCTCCCTTGCCGATGATGTCGCGGATCTTGTCGGGGTTGATGAGGATGGTCGTGATGCGCGGCGCGTAGTGGCTCATCTCAGTGCGGGGCTGCGGCAGGACGGCCAGCATCTTGTCAAGCACGAAAAGACGCGCCTCGCGTGCCTGGTCCAGCGCCTGGGCCATGATCTCGTGGGTCAGGCCTTTGATCTTGATGTCCATCTGCAGCGCGGTAATGCCATCGCGCGTGCCGGCGACCTTGAAGTCCATATCGCCCAGCGCGTCCTCGACGCCCTGGATGTCGGTCAACACCGCGAACTTGCCTTCGCGCGTGACCAGGCCCATCGCGATGCCGGCGACGGGGGACTTGATGGGCACACCCGCGTCCATCAGGGCGAGGGTCGAGCCGCAGACCGAGGCCATCGACGTCGAGCCGTTGGAGCTGAGGATCTCGGAGACGACGCGGATCGTGTAGGGCCACTCTTCAATAGGTGGGATGACCGCAAGCAGCGCCCGCTCGGCAAGCGCGCCGTGGCCGATGTCGCGCCGGCCGGGACCGCGCAGCGGTCGCGCCTCGCCAACTGAGAACGGAGGGAAGTTGTAGTGATGCATGTAGCGCTTGAACTCTTCGGCGGTCAGGCCGTCCAGCTTTTGCTGGTCAGACATCGAGCCGAGCGTGGCGATGGACAGTGCTTGAGTCTGGCCGCGGGTGAAAAGGCCTGAGCCATGGGTCCGAGGCAGAACGCCGACCTCGACGGTGATCGGCCGCACGTCTCTCAAGCCTCGTCCGTCGACTCGCACGCCTTCCTCGACCACGCGCTGTCGCGCCCGGTCCTTCACCGCCTTGTCGAAGAGCTTGCCCACGATGTCGGCGTACTCCGGGAACCGCTCTCCGAGCTCCGCGATCGTCCTGCTCCGAAGGTCATCCATCGCGCTCTCGCGCTTCGCCTTGTCTGCGTTGTAGAGGACGGGGTCCAGGCGCAGCGCCAGGTACTCGCCCACGATCTCGCGCATCTGCTCCGGGTAAGTCGGCGGAACCCATTCACGCTTCTCGAGGCCGACCTGGTCGCGCAGCTCGAGCTGCGCCGCGCAGATCCGCTTGATCTCCTCGTGCGCGGCGATGAGGGCGTCGAGCACGACCTGCTCGGTGACTCCCTTCGCGCCGGCCTCGACCATCAGGATCGCGTCGGCGGTGCCGGCGACCACCAGGTCGAGCTGCGAGTCGCCCATCTGGGACATCGGCGGGTTGACGACGACCTGGCCGTCGATGTAGCCCATCTTTACGGCTCCGACCGGGCCCTGGAACGGGATGTCCGAGATCACCAGCGCGGTCGAGGCGCCGTTGATGCTCAGGATGGTCGGGTCGTTCTCCTGGTCCACCGAAAGCACGGTCGAGACGACCTGCACGTCGAGCCGGAAACCATCGGGGAACAGTGGACGGAGCGGCCGGTCGGTCAGGCGCGACGCCAGGATGGCCGTCTCGCTCGGCCGGCCTTCGCGGCGCATGAATGCGCCGGGAATCTTGCCGGCCGCGTAGAGCTTCTCTTCGTAGTCGCACGTAAGCGGGAAGAAGTCGATTCCCTCGCGGGGCTCCTTCGACATCACCGCGGTGCTGAGCACGACGGTGTCGCCCTGGCGGACGATCACCGCCCCGTTTGCCTGCTCGGCCACCCGGCCGGTCTCGATCGAGATGCGACGCCCTGCGACGTCTACGTTTTTCGTGACTACTGCCACGCCAAATACCTCCATGAATGTGGGAGGAACCCGGCGGCGCGTATCTGGGTCAGATTCCTAGCAGCTGCCTCTTAGATGACGTCCACCTGAGCGATAGCTTCTAAGAGCTGACCCGCGCTACCGGCGTGGGTCCTCCCGGTTTCTTTAATTACCTCCTGATCCCGAGCTTGGCGACGAGGGCGCGATAGCGCTCCACGTCGGTGTCCCTCAAATAGTTCAGCAGACGCCTTTGCTTGCCCACCAGGAGAAGCAGGCCGCGGCGCGAGTGATGGTCCTTGGCGTGCGTCTTCAGGTGCTCGGTGAGCTCCCGGATCCTGGCGGTGGACAGCGCAATCTGGACCTCGGGGGATCCCGTGTCCTTCTCTGCGCGCTTGTGCTCCGCGATCAGCTTGCCTTTGACTTCGTTCTCGACTGCCAAAACTCGCTGGCAAGTATACGGGGCGACGTTCACCGGCCGTGAGGGACCCATCCGAGCCGGGGATTGTGTGCGTTAGGCGCCAAACGCTCGTTTGAAGTCAAATCGAGGCGCGCCTTGCGCCTAACGCGCGTTATCGGACGTACGCGACCGATCCGTCCGATCGCGGATCGGCCCCGCCACGCCAGGCGTTGGGTCCGTCGATCACCAGCGCATGGGCGTGGCCGAACGAGTGGTGGCGTGCCGGCATCAGCTGGACATGGGCGCCGTTCCGCGCCATCTCCCCGGCGCCGGGGTAGTCAGCCTCGACCGCGACCGTGACGCCGTCCGGCAGGACCGCCATGCGTGGGCGCGCCACCGCGTCGGCAGGGTCCATATCGTGGTCGACCAGGTTCATCAGCACCTGCGCCTGGAGCTGGGGCTGCAGGTCGGCACCCATAGAGCCAAAAGCCGCCCAAGGCCGGCCTTCACGCGCCGCGAGTGCCGGGATGAGCGTGTGCATGGTGCGCTTCTTCGGCTCGAGCCGGTTGACGTGGGATTCGTCGAGGCTGAAGTAGGCACCTCGATTCTGGAGCAGCATGCCCGTGCCCTCGGCGACGATGCCCGACCCGAAGTCGAACGCAACGCTCTGGATCATCGAGATGACGTTGCCGTGTTCATCTGCGGCACAGAGATAGACCGTGTCGCCCGCTTCATGGGCCACGGCGCGGCCTTTGGGCGCATGTTGCGGATTGAGGAAAGGCTCCGCCGGCACGGGCGAAAAATCCGGGTCGGAGATGTAGCGGTCGCGCAGCGCGTAGCTTGCGTCGCGGGCATCGTGGAACGAAGCGCCTGCCTCCAGCCGGACCAGCATCGCCGCGGCGGCGAGGCCCTGCGTCGGTGGCGGGAGCTCGTAGACGACCCGGCCTCGATACGGAAACGCGATCGGGTCGACCCACTGCGATCGATGCGTGGCCAGGTCGTGTCGCGTGACGAAGCCGTCGCGACGCTTGATCGCCGACGCAATCGCGGCACCTATCTCGCCGCGATAGAAACCGTTGATTCCGCTGTGGCCTAGGTCGCGCAACACCGACGCGAGGTCTGGGTTGCGCAGAAGCATGCCTGCCTCCATCGGCGGGTAGAGCGCGTACGCGGCCGGCTCGCGGCCCAGCCAATCCGCGGCTTGCATCAGAAACTGCGAGAGCTGCGGCGTGATCACGAAGCCGTCGCGGGCCAGCGACTCGGCCGGTTCGAGGACCGCGCCCAGCCCCAGGCTGCCGAATCGCTCGAGCAGTCTCCCCCATGCCTCGACCGTGCCCGGCACCGTGACCGGCAGCACGCCGCGGGCCGGCATCGACTCGTGGCCGCGCGCGCGCACGGCCCCGATCGTGGCGAGCTCGCCCGAGCGGCCCGCGCCGATCAGGCCGACGGGTGAAGTCTCGCCGCCGGCCCATACGATCGCCATCAGGTCGCCGGCGACCGATGTCATATGCGGGTAGACCACGCACAGCGCAGCGTCGGCAGCGATGGCGGCGTCGATCGCGTTGCCGCCATCTCGCAGGATCTGAGCCCCGATGTCGCTGGCGGCGTGATGCGGGGTTGCGATAACCCCGCGCGTCATCTCGGAGTTACGAATTCGATCGCGCCGGGCTGGATTTCGAAAAGCGCGGGGAGGAATCCACCCGTCTCGCCGTCGATGTCCAGTCGGACCTTCTCGGGCGAGCTGACGGACACGCGCTTGCCATACATCAGCTCGATCTTCGGGTTGTTCTGATCCAGGTGCTTGCCTGCCAGGAAGTCGTTCATGCCACGCATGGTTTCAATTTTGCCTGCGTCCTTGATCAGGATCACGTCGAAGACTCCGTCGGTGGGCGACGCGGAAGGGGCCATCTGCATGCCGCCGCCGAAGAACTGGCAGTTCGCGACCACCACCTGCTGCGCTTTTGGCAGCTCATGCGTGGAGCCGTCGATATTCACCGTCATCGGCTTGTTCTTGTAGCCGAGGAGTGCGCGTCCGGCGGCAATCTTGTACGCGGCAGTGCCAAATCTCTTGGTTCCGTTGCCCATCTGGAACACGACGTCTCCACCAAGCCCCGCGTCCGCGATGTTTATGAAATGCCGGACCGCAGTCGCCCCATCGTCGGTCTGGAACGTCACGCATCCCGCATCGAGCCGTCTCACCAACCCGCTGCGCAAGACGTCGATTGCCTGCTTGGGATCGCCGGGAATGCGCAGTGTGCGCCGGAAATCTCCGCCTGTCCCGAGAGGCACCATGGCGAGCTTGCTGCTCGTCGGCAGCGGAGCTCCGTTGCGGAAGAAACCGTTGACGACCTCGTTGAGTGTGCCGTCCCCGCCAACCGCCACCACGAGCGGCCGCGACTCGAGAACCGCATGCTGGGCGATCTCGGTCGCCTCGAGCGGCCGCGTCGTCAAAGCGGCTTCGTACGGCAGGCCGCTCGCGGGCAGCCACGTCTCGATTGCAGCCCACTCACGTCCGGCCTTGCCCGCGCCTGAGGATGGGTTGACGATGAACAGGATCGGTGCGCCGGGACGGCCGCCTATGACCGGCCTCCCAACGCTCGCGGGTTCATGATCCCCTCAGGGTCGATGCCACCCTTCAACGCCCGCCAAACACGCATCCAGCCTCCCATCTCGTCGGCGACCCATCGCGCTCTTACCTGCCCAACGCCGTGGTGGTGAGTGATCGTCGCGCCGAGCTCGAGCGCCGTGGTCATCGCTCCCTCCCACGCGCGTCCGTAGGCCGCACGCGCTTCATCTTCCGTATCACCTGAGCCGCCAAATGAGAAATAGGCGCAGCAGCCTTGCTCGTAGGCATGACTGAAATGGCATAACGCCAGGCCACCGACCGCTATTGCGCGCTTGACCCTGGCGTGCAGCTCGGGGAGGACCGTCCAGGAGGCGGCCAGCTCGATCGTGTCGAGGTACGCGCCAGGTGGCTCGAGGAAGGCTTTCAGGCGGTCCGCCGAGAGGTCGAAGCGGTGGCGCAGCCAGCGCTCCCAGGGCGCCTCGCCAAGTAGCCTCGCCTCGCGCGCGAATGCCTCGACCGCCGCGGCTTCGGCCGCTGCGACCGCGCTCAAACCGCAAGTCGCGACCACCAGCAGGCACTCGTCATCCCCCAGGTCGTAGCCGCCAAACGCGGTGTCCTCCGCGTCATAGAGGCGCATCACGAGCGGGCGGATTCCTGCCTGCATGACTGCCCGCATGCAATCGAGCCCGGCGCGCAGGTCGCGAAACGCGTAGCCGCGGCCTACCGTCGACTCCGGCAGTCGGTGGACGCGCAGGACCGCGCCGATCACCACTCCGAGCCCTCCTTCCGCTCCGATGAACAGGTCGTGCAGCGCAGGCCCCGCCGCGGACCGCGGACCTGGACGCGGAGCAGCGAAGGTGCCGTCGGGCAGGACCACGGCGAGCGAGACCACCATGTCCTCGATGCTCCCGTAGCGGCTCGACTGCTGTCCGGAGGAACGCGTGGCGACCAGCCCACCGACGGTCGTGGCCGGCAGCGAGCTCGGGAAATGGCCGAGCGTCAGCCCGCGTGCGTTGAGCTGCTGCTCCAGCGCGTAGCCGTTGACACCGGCCTCGCAGCGGCACACGAGGTTGGTCTCGTCGATCTCGAGGACGCGGTCAAAAGCGCCCATGTCGAGGACCAGCTCGCCGGCCAGCGGGGCGAGCGCTCCGCACACGCCGCTGCCTCCCCCCATCGGCGTGACCGCGACGTGGTTGGCGGCTGCCAGGCGCAGCACAGCGGCGACCTGTTCGCGACCTGACGGTCGGACGACGAGCACCCGTGGTGGTGTCTTGCCGGCACGTTCGTCCATGATCGCGAGCGGCCACAGGTCGCGGATCGGGCGCTCGTCGACCGCTGCGGCGCCTACGACCTTCTCCAGCTCGCTCCTCACTGACCCTGCCTCGCCGCGTTTCGGCCGGCGAGCCACCCCGTCAGGATCGGAACCCCGAAGCCGCACGGTCCGCTGTAGTCGTATCCGCCGAGCATCGACCCGGCCGCGTAGAGATTGGTGTACGGGACCGAGCCATCCTCCAGCAGAGGACGAAGGCGTCTGTCGGTCATCACTCCCATTCGCATCTCTTCTCGCGGGTCGAGGTATTTGAGGTGTTGCAGACGGGTCCCAAGGCTCGCGGCCGCGAGACCCTCGTGAAAGACGCCAAGTCCGAA
>Ga0209805_1000429_pt1 | contig 25716 bp, 20 predicted proteins | sample GraSoiAngelo_148_FD_185905 | JGI IMG/M metagenome (GOLD analysis project Ga0209805, IMG submission 185905) | Grasslands soil microbial communities from the Angelo Coastal Reserve, California, USA - 14_1009_09_20cm (SPAdes) (version 2) | ecosystem: Environmental > Terrestrial > Soil > Grasslands ...
GTTGCCGGTGGAGCGCGCCTTGTCGACGACGTTCTGCATCTCCCAGGGAGACAGGAACTGCCCCTTCTTGATGTTGACGGGCTTGCCCTGCGAGGCGGCGTTCACGATGAAGTTCGTCTGACGGCAGAGAAAAGCCGGCGTCTGCAGGACGTCGACCACTGCGGCGACTTCCCCGAGAGGCGTGTCCTCGTGCACGTCGGTCAGCACCGGGACGCCCACAGCGCGGCGCACGTCCGCGAGGACCTTGAGTCCCGTCTCGATCCCGAGCCCCCGGAAGCTCGCCCGCGAGGAGCGGTTGGCCTTGTCGTAGGAGGCTTTGAATATGAAGGGGACGCCGAGCCGCCCGGTGATCTCCTTCAGGCGGCCGGCGATCTCCTCCGTGAGCGAGGCGCCCTCGATGACGCAGGGGCCGGCGATGAGGAAAAGGGGCCGCCCGTTCCCGACCTGGTGTCCCGTGAGCTGCATGGAGCCAAGTATGCCCGCAGGCGGCGGAGTGCGCAGCGCGCTCGAGGCGCCTTCAGGCGCCGGCCGCCTGGGGCAGGAGCGACGCGCGCAGCGCGCGTGCCGCGCGAATGAAGCCGGTGAACAGCGGATGGCCGTCGCGCGGGGTGGAGGTGAACTCCGGGTGGAACTGGGTCGCCAGGAACCACGGATGGTTCGGCAGCTCGATGAGCTCCACCAGGCCGTCGCGCGAGAAGCCCGAGAAGCGCAGGCCCGACTGGCGGTAGCGCTCGAGGTAGTTGTTGTTGAACTCGAAGCGGTGCCGGTGCCGCTCCATGATCGCATCGCGCCCGTAGATCTCGCGCGCGCGGGTGCCGGCCGCGAGCAGCACCTCCTGGGCTCCGAGGCGCATGGTGGCGCCCTTGTCCGAGCCCTCGTCGCGGGTCTGCGAGCCGCGCATTTGATCATTCCACTCCGAGATCAGCGCGATCACCGGATGCGCCGTGGCGCGGTTGAACTCGGTGCTGTTGGCGTCGGCGAAGCCGAGCACGTGACGGGCGTACTCGACGATCGCCACCTGCATCCCCAGGCAGATCCCGAGGTAGGGCACGTCGTGCTCGCGCGCGTAGCGCACCGCCTGGATCTTGCCTTCGATGCCGCGCTCGCCGAATCCCCCCGGCACCAGGATCGCATCCAGTCCCTTGAGCAGGTGCGAGCCGCGCTGCTCGAGGTCGGTCGACTCGATGTAATGAATGTTGACGCGCGTGCGGCTCTTCAGCCCGCCGTGCATCAGCGCCTCGTGCAGCGACATGTAGGAGTCGCGGATCTGCACGTACTTGCCGACCATGGCGATGTCCACCTGGCCGTCGGGATTGGACTTCGCGCTCACCACCTGGCGCCACTCGGGGAGCTCCGTGGGCGGCACCTCGAGCCGCAGCTTGTCGACCACGATGTCGTCGAGCCCCTGCTCGTGCAGCAGGATCGGGATGCGGTAGATGTCGTCCGCATCGACCGCGGAGATCACCGCCCGCTCCTCGACGTTGGTGAAGAGCGCGATCTTGCGCCGCTGCTCCTCGGGGAGCGGGTGCTTGCAGCGGCACAGGAGCGCATCGGGCTGGATTCCGATGCCGCGGAGCTCCTTGACCGAATGCTGGGTGGGCTTGGTTTTGATCTCGCCCGAGCCGCCCACGATCGGCACCAGGGTCAGGTGCATGTACACGCAGTTGTTGCGACCGAGCTCGACACCGAGCTGGCGGATGGCCTCGAGGAAGGGGAGCGATTCGATGTCGCCCACCGTGCCGCCGATCTCGACCATGCACACGTCCGAGCCGTCCGCGCCGAGCTTGATGCTGCGCTTGATCTCATCGGTGATGTGCGGGATCACCTGCACCGTGGCGCCGAGGTAGTCGCCGCGACGCTCCTTGGCGATGACGCGCTCGTAGATGCGCCCGGTGGTGAAATTGCTGTTGCGGCCGGTCGTGGTGCGCACGAAACGCTCGTAGTGCCCGAGGTCGAGATCGCTCTCGGTGCCGTCCTGGGTAACGAACACCTCGCCGTGCTGGAACGGGCTCATGGTGCCCGGGTCGACGTTGATGTACGGATCGAGCTTGACCATCCCGACCTTGAGTCCCCGCGCCTCGAGGATCGCGCCGAGCGAGGCGGAGGCGATCCCCTTGCCCAGCGAGGACACGACGCCACCGGTGACGAATACAAAACGCGTCATGGTCGAGTGCGGGAATTCCCGTCGCATGAGGTCGCCGCCGGAAAACTTCGGCGGAACGACGACGGGAGAGCAGGTTAACACATCCGGCCGCGCCGCGGTGGACTGCTTGACCGATCAGTCCGCCGTGCTCCAGATGAGGCGCGCGCGCCGGCGGCTCGCCTCGCTCGCCTGCACCGATTCGTCGACCCACAGCCCCGCGACGGCGATCAGCGTGTCGCCCGCGTAGACGAGCGGCCGGCGTCCGCGCTCGGCGACCGGCACGCGCGCCTCCTGCATCAGGCTCTTGAGCGCGCGGTGCGGCCCGCCGCGCACCGGACGCAACCGCTCCCCGCCGCGGCGTCCCCGGACGGTGAGTGTGGCGGGGAGTGCCTCGAGGTCGAGCGGCCCGCGCTCGTCGGGCTTCAGCGTCAGGCGTCCGCCGTACCCTGGCAGGACGCGGCTGCGCCCTCGGCCCCACGACCAGCTGACTTCCGGCAGCGGGGACGCACCGGGCGGGGAGCTCGCGCGGCCGCCGGGCCCGGGCGCGGCGCAGAGCGACAGCAGATCCGCCTCGCGCAGCACCACGGCTCCCGGCCAGCTGACGCGGGGCCGGGCGTCGGAGCGCGCCGCGAGCACCGGGCCGGCGATCTCCTCGAGCCGGCTTGCCGGAGGCGGCCGGTACCCGGCAGCCGTCATCCAGTAGCGCAGCGCGTTGCGGCGCCGCTCGGGGGTGAGCGCGCGCAGCACCTTCGCCGACAGCCTGGCGCCGAAGGCCGCGCGGGCGACATCGGCGCGACCGAGCTCGTCGAGGAGACGCTGCGCCTCGGCGGCGTGGCGTGCGGTGCGCGCCACGGTCGTTGCGGCGGCCGGCCAGCGCTCGCGGATCGCCGGCAGCACGCGCGCGCGCAGGTAGTTGCGATCGAGGCGAAGCTCGGAGTTCATGGGGTCCTCGAGCCATTCGAGGCCCCGGGCGCGCAGGTATGCGAGGAGCTCCTGCCGCGACCACGCGAGCAGCGGGCGCACGAGGAAGCCGCGTGCCAGAGGCGCCCTCGCGGGCATGGCGGCGATGCCGGCGAGACCTGCGCCGCGCAGCAGCTGCAGCAGCACGGTCTCGAGCTGATCGTCCTCGTGATGCGCCGTGAGGAGCGCCTCGCCGTCGCGCAGCGCCTCACCGAGCCGCCGGTAGCGCACGGTGCGCGCGGCGGCTTCGAGCGATTCGCCGGGGAGAGGAGCCACGGTCGCGCTCAGCACCGTGAGCGGCACGGCGAGTGCGCGGGCCACGCGGGCGCAGTGCGCGCTCCAGCGCCGCGAGTGCGGATGCAGCCGGTGATCGATGTGGATGGCGCGCAGCTCGAGGGGCGAGCGCGCGAGCGGGGCGAGCGCGCCGAGCAGCGCCGTCGAGTCCGCACCGCCGCTGAAGGCGACGCACACGGAGACTTGCGGGAAGTCCGGCAGGAGCTCCGCCAGGCGCGCACTCAGTGCGCGTGGCCCGAATGCGACGCCCCGCCGACCGCCCGCTCGCCTCACGGCATCAGGCCGCGGTTTCGGCAAACACGCCGAAGGAGGCGATCTTGGCGGCGCGCGCAGCGCGCAGCTGCTCGGCCGGGATCGCCACGAGCTCGTTCAGATAGCGGACGACGGCCGCCTTGAGACTCGCGGCGCTCGCCGCCGGATCGCGATGCGCGCCCCCGAGCGGCTCCTCGATGATTTCGTCGACGAGGCCGAGCTTGTGCAGGCGGTCGGCGGTGAGATTCAGCGAGTCGGCGGCCACTTCCTTCTTGTCCTGGCTCTTCCAGAGGATCGAGGCGCAGCCCTCGGGCGAGATCACCGAATAGGTGCTGTACTGGAGCATCAGCAGGCGGTCGCACACCCCGATGCCGAGCGCGCCGCCGGATCCGCCCTCCCCGGTCACCACCGTGACGATGGGAATGCGCAGCACCGACATCTCGAAGAGGTTGCGGGCGATGGCCTCGCTCTGACCGCGCTCCTCCGCGCCCACTCCGGGGTAGGCGCCCTGCGTATCGATGAGCGTCAGCAGCGGCAGGCCGAAGCGCTCCGCGAGGCGCATCAGCCGCAGCGCCTTGCGGTAGCCCTCGGGCTTCGGCATGCCGTAGTTGCGGCGCACTCTCTCCTTGGTGTCGCGGCCCTTCTGGTGGCCGATGATCATGAGCGCGTGCTCGTCGATGCGCCCCAGCCCGCCGACGATGGCGCCGTCGTCGGCGTACATGCGATCCCCGTGCAGCTCGTGGAACTCGCTGCAGATCGCGGCGACGTAGTCGAGCGTGTAGGGACGGTGGGGATGGCGCGCGAGCTGCGTGATCTGCCAGGGAGTGAGGCTGGCGAAGATGCTCACCGTCAGCTGCCGGCTCTTGGCCTGCAGCCGCCCGATCTCATCCTCGATGTTGACTTCGGCATCCGAGCCGACGTGCTTGAGCTCCTCGATCTTCGCTTCGAGCTCGGCGATCGGCTGTTCGAAGTCGAGGAACGCGACGGCCATGCGTACTAAGGTACCCTAACGGCCGTCGGCCGAGAATGTCGTGCCGGGGCTCGCCGGCGGCGGCCCGTAGACGATCTGTACCGCATCGCGCCCGAGCAGTCCCTCGAGCTGCTCGATGAGCTCGCGCCCTGCGCGCACCGTCCACTCCTCCCCGAGCGTGAGCGCGCCGCACGCCGTCGCGCCCGCGTATTCGACCGTGATCGGGCACGGCCCCGGGCGCCACGGTGCGAGAATCGCCGCCAGAGCCTCGCACACGGCGGGGGCTTGCGCGTGGGTGCAGCGGATCACCAGGCGGCGCGCCTCCTGCTCGCGCACCTTGTCGAGCTCGGTGATGCGCCGCGCCGCGAGTCGCCAGGCGTCCGAGAACTCGTCGAAGCGCAACAGTCCCTCGATCAGCACCAGCGCATCCTTGGCGATCAGCTCGCGGTGTCGCTGCCAGGTCTCCTCGAAGAGCAGCACCTCGAGTCGTCCGGTGCGGTCATCCAGGGTCAGGATCACCCGCGGGCCGCGCTTCTTCACCTCGTCGATGAGTCCGGCCACGGTCACGGGGCGGCCGCCGCCGAAGCGCCCGCCCTCGAGCCCGGCCACCGGCCGGTCGCTGACCAGATCGCCGATGCGATGCGTGACGAAGCGGGCCAGGCTCGACTCGAAGCGCCCGAGCGGATGACCGGTGAGATAGAGTCCGAGCGTCTCGCGCTCGCCCGCGAGGCGCACCGCCTCGCCCCACTCCGGCAGGACCACGGCGCTCCCGGGGGCGGGCGCAGCGGCCGCGCCCTCCTCGCTCGCGAGGCCGAAGAGGTCGTTCTGTCCCGCCTGATGGGCGCGGCTCCTCTGGTCGCCGAGGTGCATGGCAGGCCCCAAGCGCTCCATGAGGGTTGCGCGAGTGGCGCCGAGGCCATCGAGGCTGCCCGAGCGCAGCAGCGCTTCCAGCACCCGCCGGTTGACCTTCTGCAGATCGAGCCGCCGACACAGATCCTCCAGCGACGTGAACGCACCGCGCGCGCTGCGCTCGACGATCAGCGCCTCGACCGCGCCCTGGCCCACACCGCGCACCGCGCCGAGGCCGTAGCGGATGCTCCTCTCGCCGCAGGCCGTGAACTCGTAGCTCGAGGCGTTGACATCCGGCGGCAGCACCGCGAGTCCCATGTCGCTGCACTCCTTGATGAGCGTCACCACCTTGTCGGTGTGATCCATGTCGGCCGAGAGCACGGCCGCCATGAACTCCGCGGGCCAATGGGCCTTCAGGTACGCGGTCTGATACGCGAGCAGCGCGTAGGCGGCCGAGTGCGATTTGTTGAAGCCGTAGCCGGCGAACTTCTCCATCAGATCGAAGATGTGCGCCGCGAGGCCCTCGCGCACACCGCGCGCCACCGCGCCGCCGACGAACACCGAGCGCTGCTGCGCCATCTCCTCGGGGCTCTTCTTGCCCATCGCGCGGCGCAGCAGATCCGCCCCGCCGAGCGTGTACCCGGCGAGCACCTGCGCGATCTGCATGACCTGCTCCTGGTAGAGGATCACGCCGTAGGTGGGCTTGAGGACGGGTGCGAGGCTCGGATGCAGGTAGTCGATCGGCGCCTCGCGCGGTGCGTGCTTGCGGTTGATGAAGTCGTCCACCATGCCCGACTGCAGCGGCCCCGGCCTGAAGAGGGCCACCAGCGCCACGATGTCCTCGAAGCAATCCGGCTGCAGCCGCCGGATGAGGTCCTTCATGCCGCGCGATTCGAGCTGGAACACCGCGGTGGTGCGGCAGGACTTGAGCAGCGCGTAGGTGGGCGCATCGTCCATCGGGAGCGCGCTCATGGCGAGCGGCAGCGCCTCCGGCGGCCGGGCGCGATTGAGGAGCGCGACGGCGCGCTCGATGATGGTGAGCGTGCGCAGACCCAGGAAATCGAACTTCACGAGCCCCGCCGCCTCGACGTCGTCCTTGTCGAACTGCGTGAGCACGGCTCCGCCGGCGGCGTCGCGGTAGAGCGGCGTGAAATCGGTGAGCGCCGACGGGGCGATCACCACGCCGCCGGCGTGCATGCCGGCGTTGCGGGTGAGCCCCTCGAGCGAGCGCGCCAGGTCGATGAGATTTCGGACCTCGTCCTCGCTCTGATAGAGGCGCTTGAGCTCCGGCTCGCGCTCGAGCGCGGCATCGAGCGTGATGCCGAGCTCGAAGGGAATGAGCTTGGCGATGCGGTCGACGTAGCCGTAGGCCATGCCGAGCACCCGGCCGACGTCGCGCACCACCGCCTTCGCCGCCATGGTGCCGTAGGTGATGATCTGCGACACGCGCTCGCGGCCGTACTTCTCCGCGACGTACTCGATGACCCGGTCGCGGCCGTCCATGCAGAAATCGATGTCGAAATCGGGCAGCGAGACGCGCTCGGGGTTGAGGAAGCGCTCGAACAGCAGGTCGTAGCGGATCGGATCGAGATCGGTGATCTTGAGGCTGTAGGCGACCAGCGAGCCCGCCCCCGAGCCGCGCCCGGGGCCCACCGGCACGCCGTGCTCGCGCGCCCAGCGGATGAAGTCGGCGACGATGAGGAAGTAGCCCGCGAAGCCCATCTGGCAGATCACGGCGAGCTCGCGCTCGAGCCGCTCGCGATAAGGGAGCGGGGCGCCCGAGCTTGCGGCGAAGCGGGCCGCGAGGCCGCGCGCGGCTTCCTCGCGCAGGAATTCCTCGGTGCTCACCCCGGCGGGCAGCGGAAACTGCGGCAGCCGCACTTCCCCGAGAGTGAGCTGGAGGCTCGAGCGGCGCGCGATCTCGGCGGAGTTGGCGAGCGCCTCGGGCAGGTCGGCGAACAGGGCCGCCATGTCCTGCGGCGTGCGCAGGTACTGCTGGCGCGAATAACGGCGCACCCGGCCGGTGTCGGCGAGGAGCGTCCCGTCGTGGATGCAGACGCGCGCCTCGTGCGACTCGAACTGCCCGGGCTCGAGGAAGCGCACGTCGTTGGTGGCCACCACCGGCGCGCCGCGCCGGGCGGCGAGCGCCACCGCGCCGGCGATGTAGGTCTCCTCGAAGGGCTTGCCGAGGCGTTGCAGCTCGAGATAGAAACGCCCGGGGAGGAGCGCCTGCCAGGCATCGAGCGCGCGCTCGGCGTCGCGCTCGCGCGCGGAAATGAGCGCCCGACCGATGTCGCCCTCGGTGGCGCAGGAGAGGCCGATGAGGCCCTCGAGGGCGTGCCGCGAGAGCCAGCCGCGCTCGATGCGCGCCGTGCCGCGCTCCTGTCCTTCGAGGTAGGCGCGGCTGACGAGGCGCGTGAGATTCCGGTAACCGGCCGGCGACTGACACAGCAGCGTCACTCGCGTCGGCGGCTGGCGCGGCTCGCCCGCCTCCGCGACCTGCAGGTCGACTCCGACGATGGGCTTCAGACCGGCCTTGAGCGCCGCGCGATAGAATTTCACCATCGCGAAGAGATTCCCCTCGTCGGTCACCGCCACGGCCGCCATGCCCATCCCCGCCACCGCGGCGACGAGCTCCGGCACCCGCACGACGCTGTCGCTGAGCGAGTATTCGGTGTGCAGCCGGAGGTGGACGAAGGCCTGCGACATCGGACTCTCAAGTATCCCCGGAGCGCCGCAGCGGACTGAACGAGCGGCGGTGCAGCGGCGAAGGGGGACGGCGGGCGAGAGCCTCGAGGTGCGCCGGCGTGCCGTAGCCCTTGTGGCGGGCGAGCGCGAAGCCCGGATAGCACGCATCGAGCGCGCGCATCATCGCATCGCGATGCACCTTGGCCAGGATCGAAGCCGCGCTGATCGCCGCCACCAGCGCATCGCCCCGCACGATGGCCTCGAGCGTGCACGGCAGCGGCAGGTCCGCGAGCCACGGACAACGATTCCCGTCGACCTGCACGTGCGTCGGGCACACCGGGAGCGCGAGCAGCGCGCGGCGCATCGCGAGCAGCGTCGCCTCGAGAATGTTGAGGCAATCGATCTCGTCGCGATCCGCCCAGCCGATGCCGAAGGCGAGCGCGCGCGCGCGGATGAGGAGCGCGAGCCGCTCGCGCTCATGTGCCGTCAGCAGCTTCGAGTCCGCGAGCCCCCGGATGCGCCGCCGCGGATCGAGGATCACCGCCGCCGCCACCACCGGGCCCGCGAGCGGTCCGCGACCCGCCTCGTCGACGCCGGCGATGCGTGCGCGATCGCGCCGCTCCCGGGGAGGGGCGAGCGCGAGCTCAGCTCCCGCCATCGGCGCCCCCCGCGCTCATGGCCGGCGGCCCCCCAAGCGCGCTCGCGCGCGCGGCGCACTCGAGGATCGCCTCCGCCGCGAGCGCAGCCCCGCCGCGGCGCAGCGTCCGATGCACGGCGGCGAATTCTTCGACGAGCTCACGCACGTGCCCGCGATCCTCGAGCTCCTGCAACAGAGCATCCCCGAGCGCAGCGCCGCTCACCTGCTCCTGAAAGAACTCCGGCACCAGGCGCCGGCCGGCGAGCAGGTTCGGCTGCGAGAAGTATCGTACCTTCACCAGAGCGAGCGTGCGGAGCGCGAAGGCCGTGAAGGGACTCACCCGGTAGGCCACCACCATCGGACGAGCGCTCAAGAGCGCCTCGAGAGTCGCGGTTCCCGAGGCGACGAGGGCCGCATCGCAGGCGGCCAGCGCGCGCTGCGCCTCCCCGTCGAGCAGCCTGATCTGCGGCGCGTCCGGCACTTGCGCGACTTGCTTCACAAAGAGCTCCCGCACCGCGGGGCTCGCCATGGGCGCGATGAAACGAAAGCCCGGACGGCGGGCGGCGATGTGCGCGGCGGCGGCCGCGAACGGGGCTCCAAGACGGACGACTTCGGTCAGCCGGCTGCCCGGCAGCAGCGCCACGACGGGCGCGGCCGCCTCGACGCCGAGCGCGCGCCGCGCCGCCTCACGGTCGACCTCGAGCGGGATCTGATCGGCGAGCGGATGTCCGACGAACGCCGCCCGCAGGCCGTGCTGCGCGTAGAACTTCGCCTCGAAGGGCAGGAGACACAGCACCAGATCGCAGGAGCGGGCGACGCTGCGCACCCGGCCCTGCCGCCACGCCCACACCTGCGGGCTCACGTACTGCACGGTGCGGACGCCGGCGCGCTTCAGCCCTCGGGCGAGCGACAGGTTGAACTCCGGGGCGTCGATGCCGACGAAGACGTCGGGCCGCGCCGCGCGGAATCGCCGCGCCACGGCGGCGCGCAATCGCAGCAGCCGCGGCAGGTGGCGCAGCACCTCGGCGAGACCCATGACGGAGAGCTGCTCCGCGCCCCACCAGGCTTCGCAGCCCGCCGCGATCATCTTCGGGCCCGCGATCCCGAAGCACTCGAGGCCGGGGACCCGCTCGCGCAGCGCCGCGATCAGCGCCGCTCCCAGCTGGTCCCCGGAATGCTCGCCGGCGACGAAGCCGACGCGCAGGCGCTGCACGCCGCTCGGTGCCGCGCGCACCGCCGCGCTCATCGCGCGAGGCTGCGCGTGGAGGCGTGGATGAAGTCGACGAACGCGCAGATCTCGGGATGCCGCTGCGCCTGCGGCGCGAGCCGCGCGAGCGCCTCGGAGAGCTTCAGATCCGAGCGGTAGACGATGCGGTAGGCGTCGCGGATGTTGCGGACCTGCTCCTCGGTGAATCCGCGGCGTTTCAGGCCTTCTGAGTTCACCGCGTGCGGCGCGGCCGGGTTGCCCGCGACCATCACGTAGGGCGGCACGTCGCTCCTGACGATCGCGCCGCCGGCGAGGAAGGCGTGCGCCCCGATCCTGGTGTGCTGGTGCACGGCGGTGAGCCCGCCGAGGATCACCCAGTCGCCGATCTCGACATGCCCGCCGAGCGCGGCGCAGTTGGCGAAGACCGTCTTGTCGCCGACCACGCAGTCGTGCGCGACGTGCGAGAAGGCCATGAACAGGTTGTCGCTGCCGATCACCGTCACGCCCTTGTCGAGGGTCGTGCCGCGGTTGATGGTGCAGCTCTCGCGAAACACGTTGCGATCGCCGATCTCGAGCCGGGTCGGCTCGCCCTGGTACTTCTTGTCCTGCGGCGCGTCCCCGATCGAGGCGAACTGGAAGATGCGGTTGTCGGCGCCGATGCGGGTCGGCCCGTTGATCACCGCGTGCGGACCGACCACCGTGCGCGGTCCGAGCTGCACTCGGGGGCCGATGATGCTGAAGGGCCCGACGCTGACATCGGAGGCGAGCTCGGCCTCGGGGGACACGATGGCGCGCGCATCGATCACTTGGAGGCCTCCGGCGCCACCATCATCTCCGCATGCGCGACCTCCTGATCCCCGACGAAGGCCGCGGTCGAGACCTTCCAGATGCCCTTCAGGGCGCGCTCGAACTGCGCCGTCAGCACCAGCTGGTCACCCGGCACGACCGGGCGGCGGAAGCGCGCCTTGTCGATGCCGACGAAGTAGAAGCGCGTGTCCGCGTCGGGAATCACGCCGGCGGTCACGAAGCACAGGATCCCGGCGGCCTGGGCCAGTGCCTCGATGATGATGACGCCCGGCATGACCGGACGCGCGGGAAAGTGGCCCTGGAAGTACGGCTCGTTGTAGGTGACGTTCTTGAGCGCGCGGATGCTCTCCCCGGGACGGCACTCGAGCACCCGGTCGACGAGCAGGAACGGATAGCGATGCGGCAGGCGCTCGAGGATCGCCTGGATGTCGAGGTCAACCGGCTCAGTCATGAGGCTCTTCCTGATCGGATTTCAGGCCCGCGGCGCGCTCCAGCCTGCGCACACGGGTCGCGAGCAATCCGCTGCGTTTGAAGCGCGCCACCAACCGGCGCCAGGCGTGCGCTTCTTCGACCGGCAGGGTGCCGGAATATACACCCGCTCTCGCGATCGAGTGCGTGACCGCCGAATAGCCGGTGATGACCACGTCGTCGGCGATGGTGAGATGGCCGGCGAAGCCGCAGAGGCCGCCGATCATGCAGCGCTTGCCGATCGTGGTGCTGCCGGCCACGGCGACGCAGGCGGCGAGCGCGCTGTGCGCGCCGATGCGCACGTTGTGCCCGATCATGATGAGGTTGTCGAGCTTGACACCCTCCTCGATCACCGTGTCGTCGATGGCGCCGCGGTCGATGGTGGTGTTGGCTCCGATCTCGACGTCGTCGCCGATGCGCACCGTGCCGAGCTGCGGCACCTTGAGCCAGGCGCCGCGCTCGGGCGCGAAACCGAAGCCGTCGCCGCCGATCACCACCCCGGGCTGCAGCACCGAGCGCGCGCCGACCGACACGCGCGGTCCCAGCGTCACGCGCGCAGTGAGCCGCACGTCGGCGGCGAGCGTGGCACCCTCGGCGAGGATCGAGTGCGGACCGATGAAGCTGCGGGCGCCGACGACGACCCGCTCGCCGATCGTGCAGTAGGCCGAGAGCTGCGCGCTCGGATCGACGCGCGCGCCGGGAGAGAGGAGCGCGGTCGGATGCACCCCGGGCACCACCGCCGGCAGCGGATGGAGCACCGCGGCGATGCGCGCGTAGGTCGCGTAGGGGTTCTCGCTCAGGAGCATCGCGGTCGGACACTCGGCGGCGCTCGCCCCGCCGAGCACCACCGCTCCCGCGCGCGTGGCGACGAGCTGCTGCCGGTAGCGCGGGTTGGCGAGGAAGGCGAGCGAGCGCTCGTCGGCGTTCGCGAGCGTCGCGACGTGCTCGACCCGCCTGTCAGGATCGCCGCGCAGCTCGCAGCCGAAGCGGACCGCAAGCTCCCCCAGCGACACCGACATGGCGAGTTCTCGCGAAGCCCCGCGCGCCCGCACCCGCGCTCAGTGCTTCTCGGGCTTGGCTGGCGGCGCGGGCTTGGCGGCCGCCGGCGGGGCGGGAGTCGCGGGCGCGGCGGCGCTGCGCGCCTGGAGCGCCGCGAGGATCGCCGGAGTGATGTCGTACGCGGGAGATGCGTAGACCACGCTCTCGCCGGTGAGAATCAGATCGTAGTTCTGCGCCTTCGCGTAGCTGCGCACTTCCTCGCCGAGTGTCTTCTGCAGCCGCGACATCTCCTCGTTGCGCTTCGCCGTGGCATCGTCGTTGAATTCGCCGCGCGCGCGCTCGAGCTCGCGCGCCGCGTCGCGCAACTCCTTCTCGGCGCGCACCCGCTGATCGTCGGTCATGGTGGCGCCGTCCTTCTGCAGCTTCTCCTGTCTCGCCTTCAGGGCCTGCTCCTGCGCCTGGAGCGTGCGCTGGCGCGGCGCGAACTCCGCGCGCATCGATTCGCTCGCCGCCTTGCCCTGGGGCGAGTCCTCGAGGAGCCGCGTCGGGTCGACGACACCGATCTTCGTCTCGGCCGAGGCCGGCAGCGCACCCAGAGCGCCGCCGGCGGCAATGAGCCCGATCCACCACTTGCTGCTGATCACACGCTTCACGGAACTACCCACCTCGTCTGTGGTTGTTTGCGAACCCGCCGGGACAAGCCGCCGCGGGGGCCCGAGGCTTAGTATCGCGTAGAAACCGTCCAGGCGGCTCGATTCTTTAGCTGCATGCGGCTCTAGAAGGCGTTGCCGACCGAGAACTGGAAGCCCTCGGTCTCGTCGCCCCAGTTGTGCAGCTGCGGGTCGCCGTGCTTCGCGTTCAGCGGCACTCCGAAGCTGAAGCGGAAGAGCCCGAGCGGCGCCAGCCACTGCACCGCGAGCCCCACCGAGCGTTTGAGCTCCTTGGTGCTGAAGTGGTAATTGTCGACCGTCGACCCGTCCGGGCCGAAGAACTTCAGCTTGCTGCCGGTCTGGAACACGTTGCCGATGTCGAAGAAGGCGCTGACGCGCGCCGTCTGCGCCCACTTGGACGGCATCGGGAGGATGATCTCGTTCTGGCTGACGAGGCGGAAATTCCCGCCATAGGGATTGCCGAACTGGTCCTTGGGGCCCAGGCGGCTCTCGCGGAAGCCGCGCACCGAGTCCGGGCCGCCTCCGAAGAACTGCCGGTAGGGCGGAATCGCGGTGGTGCTGCCGAGCGGCGCGCCGTAATCGACCCCGGCGAGGAACGAGAGCGTCAGGGCACGGTACACCGGCACGTACCTGAGGAAGGTGTAGTTGCCGATCCAGTACTTGACGTCGCTCCCGGGGACGGTGGCGGAGAAGGACAGGGAGTGGCGCATGCCGCGGTCCGCGAACAGGGTGCGGTTGCGCGTGTCCCAGTCCCAACCCGTCACGAGCTCGACGCTCTTGAAGTTGCTGCCGTAGAAGACGTACTCGTTGTTGGTCGAGTCGTCGTGCGCGATACGGTTGTAGGGATGGCCGTTCTGCTGCACCCACTGCTGCGCCTGCAGCGCGCTGCTGAGCTGGTTGGTAAGCAGCTGCGAGCTCTCGAAGGCCGCGCCGGCGCGCAGGTACATGGTCTCCGCGATCGGGTACGCCCAGGTCGGCCCGAAGGTGAGCGTGCGCGAGGAGAAGTTCGACGACGAGGAGACGAACTGGGTCACGTCGCTGTAGCTGACCGAGATCGTGCGCTGCAGGTTGTCGATGTTGGTGTACGGGTTGGTGTGCGAGACGCTGTACACCTTGCTGAAGGCGCCGCCGTTCAAGTTGACCGCGATGCGCTGCCCCGTGCCGAGGAAATCGGCGTCCGCGTAGCTGCCGTTCAGCATGAAGCGGTAGGTCTCCGAGTAGCCGATGCCGCCGGAGAGCTGCGACGCAGGTCCCTCCTCGATCTTGTAGCTCACGTCCACGAGGTCCGGGGAGCCGGCCACGGGGGTGGTCTCGAACTCGACGCTCTTCACGTACGGCAGGCGCTGGATGCGCTGCTTGGAGCGCTCGAGCGAGGTGTTCGAGAGCCAGCCGCCCTCGAGCTGGCGCATCTCGCGGCGCAGCACCTCGTCGTTGATGCGGTTGGCGCCCGCGAAGCTGATGTTGCGCACGTACACGCGGTTGCCCGGATCGATGAAGAAGGTGAGCGCCACGGTGTGATTGGCGTTGTCGGCGGTCGGCACCGGCTCGACCTTGGCGAAGGCGTAGCCGTCGCGGCCCATGCGGTTCTGCATCAGCTCCTGAGAGGACGTGATGAGCTTGCGGTTGAAGGTCTGGCCCGGACGTATCAGCAGCAGCTGCTCGAGCTGCGCCTGCGGAACCACGAAGGTGCCGGCCAGCTTGATCTGCGACACCTTGTAGACCTGGCCCTCGTCGATGTTGACGGTGATGAAGATGTCTTCCTTCTCGGGAGCGATCGCCACCTGCGTGGATGCGAGCTGAAAGTTCGCGTAGCCGCGATCCATGTAGTAGTTGCGGATCTTCTCCAGATCGCCCTGCAGCGATTCGCGCGAGTAGCGGTCGTCCTGGCGGTACCAGGAGAGCCAGTTGGGAGTCTTGAGCTCGAGCGTCTGCAGGATCTCCTTCTGCGGGAAACGCGTGGCGCCCACGAGGTTTATCTGGCGGATCTTGGCGCGCGCGCCTTCCTTGATCTCGATCTTGATCTTGACGCGGTTGCCGGTCTCCTCCTCGACGTGCGAATCGATCTTCACGCCGTACTTGCCGCGGGCGAAGTACTGGTCGGTGAGGTACTGGGTGACGTCTTCCAGCACCGAGCGGTCGAAGGTCTTGCCGGTGGCGAGGCCGACGTTGCGCAAGGATTTCTGCAGATCCTCGGTCTTGATGTCCTTGTTGCCGGTGATCTCGAAGCTCTCGATGGAGGGACGCTCGAGCACCACGACGATGAGGGTGTTGCCGTCGCGGCGCAGCTGCACGTCGCGGAAGAAGCCGGTGGCGTACAGCGCACGGATCGCCTCGCGCGCGCGCTGCGGGGTGAGGTGATCGCCGATGTTCACCGGCAGGTAGTTGTAGACAGTGCCCTCGGAAACGCGCTGCAGGCCCTCGACCCGGATATCGCCGACGACGAACTCGGCCGGGCCCGCTGGCGCCGGTGGCATCGCTGGCGTCGGTGCCATCGCTGGCACCGCTGGCGCCGCTGGCACCGCTGGCGCCGGTGGCATCGCTGGCGCCGGTGGCACCGCTGGCGCCGCTGGCGCCGGTGGCACCGCTGGCGTCTGTGCGACGGTGAGCGCACACCGCACCGCGAGCACAGCTGCGGCGACGGCCACGCGCGTTTTCATTCTTCAGCCACCCCATCCCCCTTTGAGCGCGCACCAAGGCGCACCCCGAAAGCGAAAGCTCTGCCGCCGCGGCCCCGTGCGGTGCGGGACAGCGTCAACCGAACTGGCGCGCGATGTCGTTGTAGAGCGCGACACCCATCAGAACGATGAGGAGCGCGATGCCGAGCTGCTGTCCGAGAGCCTGCGCGCGCTCCGACAAGGGGCTGCCCTTCAGCCACTCCACCAGCTGGAACACGATCTGTCCGCCGTCCAGGATCGGAATCGGCAGCAGGTTGAGGAATCCCAGCGACAGCGAGATCAGCACCAGGAAGCCGAGAAACGGCGCGAGGCCTGCCTCGGCCGAGTCGCCGGCGAACTCGGCGATCGACAGCGGGCCGCTCAGGTTCTTCAGCGACACGCGCCCGAGGAGCATCCGCCAGAAGAGGCGCGCCTGGAGCACGGTCATGGTCCAGGCCTCCTCGCCGGCGCGCGCGAGCGCGACGGCGGGACCGAGATCGGTATGGCGCAGCATGCTCTCCGGGTAGCCCGAGCCCTTGGGCTGCATGACATGGATGCGCCCCAGGCGCTTGCCGCCCACCGGCTCGCTCTGGACCTCGAGCTGCACGCGGTGGGCGACCCCGCCTCGGGCGTAGTCGATGGTCACCCGCTCGCCGGGGTGGGCGCTGATCAGCGCGACGATCTCGCGGAAGTCGTGCACGGAAGTGCCGTCGATCGCCTCGATGAGGTCCCCGGCGCGCAAGCCCGCGCGCGCCGCCGGCCCGTCGGGCATCACCTGCCCGAGCACCGGCGGTAGCGGCGGCGTCCAGAACGTGAACCCGAGTCCGCGAAAGAGCTCCGCCGGCTCGGTGAGGCGGCGGCGCTGCTCGGCGTCCGGCACGCGCAGTCTCGCGGAGCGCAGCTCGCCCGAGCTCGCGCGCACGGCGAGATCCGCTTCCCCACGCGAGCTCATGGCGTCGAGCAGCCCAAACACCACGTCGCGCTCGCCCGCCACGGCGGCGCCGTTGACGGCGCGGATCTCGTCTCCCGGGCGCAGGCCCGCCGCGGCGGCCACCGAGCCCGAAACAACCTCGCCGACGAGCGGCCGGATCTCGGTGACGCCGTTCGCCCACAGCATCCCCCACAGCACCAGCACCGCGAACAGGATGTTGAAGGCGGGACCCGCGAGCAGCACCACGATGCGCTGCCACGGCGGCCGGCGCGTGAAGGAGCGCGAGAGCTCGTGCGGCGCCACGGGACCCTCGCGCTCGTCGAGCAGCTTCACGTAGCCGCCGAGCGGCACCGCCGCCACCACGTATTCGATGCGATCGGCGCCGGCGATGCGCTTGAGCAGCGGCCGGCCGAAACCGACCGAGAAGCGCAGCACCTTGAAGCCGAGCCGCCGCGCGACCCAGAAATGCCCGAACTCGTGCACCGTGACGAGAACTCCCACGGCGACCACGAACCACAGCGCGTACCAGACGAGACTCATGCGTGAGCGCCTCTATTCGATTCGTTTCTCGTGATGTCGACGATCCGCTCACGCGCGCGAAAGCGGCTCTCCGCGTCGGCGGCCAGCACGTCCTCGAGCCCGCCGATCGCTCCCCCTCCGGCGCCCCGCTCAACTACCGCTTCAATGACCGCAGCGATGCCGGGAAAGTTCAATCGGCGCTCGAGGAACGCCTCGACCGCCACTTCGTTCGCGGCATTGAGCACGACGGGGTGCAGTCCACCGGCGCGCGCGGCGGCCTCCGCCAGCGCGAGGCACGGAAACTTGTCGCTGTCGGGAGCGCGGAAATCGAGCCGTCCCGCCTTGAGCAGGTCGAGGAATTCGACTCCCGAGCCGATCCTCGCCGGCCAACCGAGCGCGTGCGCGATCGGCGTGCGCATGTCGGGCGCCGAGAGCTGCGCGAGCACCGAGCCGTCGACGTATTCGACCATCGAGTGGACGATGCTCTGCGGGTGCAACAGGATCTCAACCTGCGCCGGCGTCACCCCGAACAGCAGGCACGCCTCGATGAGCTCCAGTCCCTTGTTCATGAGGGTAGCGGAGTCGACCGAGATCTTGCGGCCCATGATCCAGTTGGGATGCGCGATCGCGGCCTCGGGTGTGACCGCATCGAGCGCCTCGCGCGGGGTATCGCGGAACGGCCCGCCGGAGGCTGTGAGCAGCAGCCGCCGCACCCCCGGCGGCGCCACGCCGGGGCTCACGGGCGGCGGCAGGCACTGGAAGATCGCGTTGTGCTCGCTGTCGATCGGCAGCAGCGTCGCCCCCGAGCGGCCCACTTCCTTCAGCAGCAGCGGGCCGGCCATCACGAGGGCTTCCTTGTTCGCGAGCAGCAGCCGCTTGCCGCTGCGGGCCGCCGCCAGAGTGGAACGCAGGCCCGCGGCGCCCACGATCGCGGCCATGACACACTCGACCTCGGGCGCCTGCGCGATCTCGTCCAGCGCCGCAGCGCCGGCGAGCAGACGCGTCCGCGGGGCCGCCCCGCCGACGAGGGCGCGCAGCTGCGCGGCCGCGCGCTCGTCGGCGAGCGCCGCGTAGTCCGGCTGCCAGGTGCGCACCTGCTGCGCGAGCCTCCCGGAGTTGCTGTTCGCGGCGATCGCCACCAGGCGGAACCGGTCGCGATGCCGCGCGAGCACGTCGAGGGTGCTCTCGCCCACCGAGCCGGTCGAGCCGAGCACCGCGACGCCGATCACCTCACGACTCCGAGCAGCGTCAGGCCGAGCAGCAGCACCGGGGCCGCTCCCGTCAGACTGTCGATGCGATCCATGACTCCGCCGTGCCCGGGAAACACGCTGCCGCTGTCCTTCATGCCCGCGAAGCGCTTCAAGAGACTCTCGGTGAGGTCGCCGATGATCGAGAAGCCGACCGCGGTCACGCACAGCGGCAGAAACATGAGCAGCGGCACGCGGAACCAGAGGCTCCCCCCGACCGCGACCAGCGCGCTCAGTCCGATCCCTCCCAACACTCCCTCCCAGGTCTTGCCGGGCGACACTTCGGGCGCGAGCCGGATGCGTCCGAAGCGCCGGCCGCAGAAGAAAGCGCCGATATCGGCCATCCACACGAGCACGAACGCGAACAGCACCCATTCGGCGCCCTGCGGCGGCGCGTACCGCAGGCGCGCCAGCGCGACCCACGCCGGCACCAGCGCCAGGATCCCGGCGGCCCCGGCCGACCAGGGCGAGACGCGCCGCGGCGCGAACGCGATCCAAAGGAGCGCGGTCAGCCACCAGAGCACCGCCACCGCGAGCAGGAGCGAGCGCCCGCCGGGGCTCGCCGAGACGCGCCAGGCGAGCGCCAGCAGGGCCGCGACCAGCAGCACGTATGCGCCGCGCGCGCTCGTGGCGGGGACGCGCAGGAACGCGGACCATTCCCAGGCTCCGGCGAGCACCACCGCGGTCACCACCGCGCGCGTCGCCCACGCCGGCAGCCACAGCACCACCGCCAGCAGCACCGCCGCCAGCACCACCGCGGTGAGCACCCGTGTGCGCAGCGCCTCGCTCACGGTGCCCTCAGCCTTTCGCCGCCGCCGGACATTGCGCCGACAGTTGGCCGAAGCGCCGCTCGCGGCCGGCGAAGAACCCGAGCGCTTCCTCGAGATCCCCCACGGAGAAATCCGGCCATAGCCTCGATGTGAAATACAGCTCCGCGTATGCGAGCTCCCAGAGCAGGAAGTTGCTGATGCGGTACTCGCCTCCCGTTCGGATCAGCAGCTCCGCCTCCGGCACTCCCCCGAGAGCGAGACTCGAGCCGAAGACTGCCTCGCTGATCTCCTCCGGTCGCAGAGCCCCGCTCGAGCATTCCCTCGCAAGTCTTTGAGCTGCCTGAATGATATCCCAGCGCCCCCCATAGCTGACCGCGACCTGGAGCTTGAGGCCCGCATTGGCGCGGGTGAGCTCCTCGGCGGCGGCGATGCGGCCCTGCAGCCGTACGGAGAGATTGCGGCGCTCGCCGATGAACCTGAGCCGCACCCCTTGCCCGTGCAGCTCCTCGACCTCGCGCTCGAGCGCCTCGATGAAGAGGCCCATCAGGCTCCCCACCTCGTCCGCGGGCCGTCCCCAGTTCTCGCTCGAGAAGGCGAAGAGCGTGAGCGCCTCGACGTCGCGCCGCGCGCACTCCTCGATGCACATGCGCACGGGCTTGAGCCCCGCGCGGTGCCCGGCCGGACGCGGCAGAGCGCGCGCGGCCGCCCAGCGGCCGTTGCCGTCCATGGTGATCGCGATGTGCCTCGGTACGGGCTTTGCGGTGGCGGCGTCCATCAGACCTGCATGACCTCCTTTTCCTTCGCGGCGAGCAGCGCCTCGATGTCGGCGATGTGCTTGTCGGTGAGCTTCTGCACCTCGGTCTCGGCGCGGCGCTCGTCGTCCTGAGACACCAGCTTTTCCTTCAGCTGCTCCTTGATGTGGTTCATGACGTCGCGGCGCACGTTGCGCACCGCGACCCGGGCGTTCTCCGCATCGTGCCGGAGCACCTTCGTGATCTCGCGGCGTCGCTCCTCGGTGAGCGGCGGCATGGGAATGCGGATCACGGTGCCCGCGGTCATCGGCGTGAGCCCGAGGTCCGACTTGAAGATCGCCTTCTCGATCGCCTGCACCACGCTCTTCTCCCACGGGGAGATGACGAGCGTCCGACCCTCCTCGACCGCGATGCTCGCCACCTGCTGCAGCGGCACCTCCGAGCCGTAATAGTCGACCTTCAGGTGCTCGACGAGGCTCGGGTGCGCCCGTCCGGTACGCAGCTTCTTCAGATCCGCCTGGAAGGTCTGAACACACTTGCTCATGCGCTCGCGCGCGTCTTTCTTGAGGTCTTCGAGCATGGTTGCGTCTCCTCGATACGGCGCGCCCCGGGCCGCTCACTCGAACGTCACGGCCGTGCCGACTTCCTCCCCGCGCACGATGCGGGTGAGATCCCCCGGATTGTTGAGATTGAACACCCGCAAAGGCAAGCGGTTGTCGCGGCACATGACGATGGCGGTGGCATCCATGACGTTGAGCTTGTCGGCGAGCACCTTGTCGAATGTCAGGTGCGTGTAGCGGAGGGCGGACGGGTTGCGCAAGGGGTCGTCGGAGTACACCCCGTTCACCTTGGTGGCTTTCAGCAGCACGTCGGCGTTGATCTCGATGGCGCGCAGCGCCGCCGCCGTGTCGGTGGTGAAAAAGGGATTCCCGGTGCCGGCGGCGAAGATCGTCACGCGCCCCTTCTCCAGGTGGCGCACGGCGCGGCGCCGGATGTAGTCCTCGCAGACTTCGTTGATGCGGATCGCGGACATGACGCGCGCGTACAGCCCGAGGCCCTCGAGGGCATCCTGCAGGGCGAGCGCGTTCATCACCGTGGCGAGCATGCCCATGTGGTCGGCCGCCACGCGGTCCATGCCGGCACGCGCGAGTCCCGCGCCGCGGAAGATGTTGCCGCCGCCGATCACGAGCGCGAGCTGGACATCCATCTCACGGATCTCCTGCAGCTCCCCCGCGATGCGCCGGATGACCGCCGGCTCGATGCCGTAGTCCCCGTCGCCCATCAGGGCCTCACCCGAGAGCTTCACCAGGATCCTCGAGTAGCGCACCGTGGCTCGCGTCATCTCAACACCTCCGCCGATGGAAAAAACCCCGCGCTCGGCGGGGTCCCACGAAATCGACGAGTCGCCTCCTCAGTGCACCTTCGTGTCCTTGCCCTTGTCCTTGCCCTTGACCTGAGCCATCACGTCGGCGACGAAATCCTCGGTTTTCTTGTCGAGACCAGCGCCGACCTCGAAGCGCTCGAACGCCACCACCTCGGCCCCGGCGCTCTTCAGGAGCTTCTCGATGGAGACGTCCGGATCCTTGACGAACGCCTGTCCGGCGAGGGTGACCTCGTTCAACGCCTTGCGCAAGCGCCCTTCGACCATCTTGGCGACGATCTCCGGCGGCTTGCCCTCGCTCTTGGCCTGCTGGGTGAGAATGTCGCGCTCGCTCGCCACCACCTCGGCCGGCACGTGCGTCGTGGAGAGATAGCGGGGATTGCTCCACGACACGTGCATCGCCAGATCCCGCGCGAGCTCCGCGCTCCCTCCCTTGAGCGCGACGAGCGCGCCGATGCGTGTGCCGTGCACGTAGGCGCCGAGGTGCTCCGGGGCGCTGAGCAGCGCCACGCGGCGCACGCTGATGTTCTCGCCGATCTTCGCGATGAGCGCGCGCCGGCGCTCCTCGACGCTCTCACCCGAGCCGAGCCTGGTCTCGAGCAGCACGGCCAGCTCCGCCGCGCGCGCCTCGAGCGCCGCCTCGCCCACCGCCTTGGCGAAGGCGCGGAAGTCGTCGCCGCGGGCGACGAAGTCGGTCTCGCAGTTGATCTCGACCATGGCGGCGGCGCGCGCATCCGCGCTGCGCTCGATGACGATCACGCCCTCGGCGGCCACGCGCGCGGCCTTCTTGTCGGCCTTGGCGAGCCCTTGGCGGCGCATGAGCTCCGCGGCGGCATCGAGGTCGCCCTTGGTCTCGACGAGGGCCTTCTTGCACTCCATCATGCCGGCGCCGGTGCGCTCGCGGAGCTGTCTGACTGCATCTGCTGTGATGTTCATGGGGATTGCGGGTCCTCGGGAGCTTAAGGATTGCCGGCGCTATTCGCCCGAGCCGGGGCCGGCGGGGCCGCGGCCCCTGCGCCGGCCCACGCTGACGCTCGGCCGGCGCGTCAGGGTGTCGGAGACGGGGGCGACGCCCGCGGCCGCGGCGGCGGCCTCCGCCGCCTCCTCGGCCTCGAGCTCATCATCCTCCGCGGGCAGCTCCTCCGCGGGCAGCTCCTCCGCGGGCAGCTCCTTGGCGGCAGCGGGCGCGAGAGGCTTCACCGGCGGGAGCTTGCGCCGCGCCGGCGCCTTCTTGCGCACGGCGGCCTGAGGCCGCCTGGCGCCGCGCGCCGCCTTCTTGCGCGGGTTGCCCGCCTCATCGAGCTCGACGAACTCGTCCTCCCCGACCGCGACCTGGGGCACCGCTTCCTTGCCCTCGAGCACCGCGTCGGCGATGCCGGCGGCGTACAGCTGGATCGCGCGCATGGCGTCGTCGTTGCCCGGGATCACGTAATCGATGCCGTCGGGCGAGCAGTTGGTGTCGACGATGGCCACCACCGGAATGCCGAGCTTCTTCGCCTCGTGAATCGCGATGATCTCGTGCCCGACGTCGACCACGAAGAGCGCATCGGGAAGCGACTCCATGCTCTGGATGCCGCCGAGGCTCCTCTCGAGCTTGTCCATCTCGCGTCGCAGCTGGGTCGCCTCCTTCTTGCCGCGCTTCTCGAGCGCGCCCGAGGCGGCGAGCTCGCGGATCTCCGAGAGCCGCTTGATCGACTGGCGGATGGTCTTGAAGTTCGTGAGCATGCCGCCGAGCCAGCGCTGGTTCACGTAGGGCTGCAGGGCGCGCTCGGCTTCCTTCTGGATCGACTCGCGCGCCGAGCGCTTGGTGCCGACGAACAGCACCTTGCCGCCGTCGGCGATCACTCCCCGGATGAACTGCGCAGCTTCCGAGTACATCGGCTGCGTCTTCTCGAGATTGATGATGTGGATCCTGTTCCGCTCGCCGAAGATGAAGGGGGCCATCTTCGGGTTCCAGAAGCGGGTCTGATGTCCGAAGTGGACTCCCGCCTCCAGCATCTGTCGCATGGACACGCCGGGCATGAAGAAACTCCTGTGCGGGTTGAGCCTCCGCGCATCCCCCTGACCATCCTCCGGCGGGCCGCGAGGCCTCAGACCCAAGGAGGACACCCAGTCAGCGGGTTACCGATGCGCGTGTGGGTTGCGTTGCCAAAAAAGGCCGCGCTTTATACCATGAAGACCTCGTTGGAACAATGTCTTACGCTTGCCTGGCGCGCCCTTGTTCCGGTGGCGCCGCAACCCCATTTCGCACCCCTATGCACGTCACGATCAAGACCCCCGAGGAGCAGGAGAAAATGCGGGTCGCCGGGCGCCTCGCGGCCGACGTGCTCGACATGATCGGCGAGCACGTGGTGCCGGGGGTGACCACGGAAGAGCTCGACCGGCTCTGCCACGACTACATCGTGAACGTGCAGCGCTCGGTGCCCGCGAACCTCAACTACCGCGGCTTCCCGAAGACCATCTGCAGCTCGGTGAACCACGTGGTCTGCCACGGCATCCCGAATGACCGCCGGCTGAAGGCCGGCGATATCGTCAATATCGACGTCACGGTGATCCGCGACGGCTTCCACGGCGACACCAGCCGCATGTACCTCGTGGGCAAGGCGGCGCCGCACGCGCAGCGTCTCTCCGAAACGTGCTTCGCGGCCATGTGGCGCGGCATCGAGGCGGTGCGGCCCGGGGCGCGCCTCGGCGACATAGGCCACGCCATCCAGAGCTTCGTCGAGGGGAACGACTATTCGGTGGTGCGCGAGTACTGCGGTCACGGCATCGGGCGCGTCTATCACGAGGACCCGCAGGTGCTGCACTATGGCGAGCCCGGCACGGGACTCGAGCTCGAGCCCGGCATGACCTTCACCATCGAGCCGATGGTGAACGCCGGCAAGCGCCACGTGCGCTTGCTCCCCGACGGCTGGACCGTCGTCACCAAGGACCACTCGCTCTCCGCCCAGTGGGAGCACACGGTGCTCGTGACCGAGACGGGGAGCGAGGTGCTCACCCTGCCCGCGAACGGCGCGGATCACTAGCCGCCCGCACATGGGTGCCTGGGACTCCGAGCTGCTCGAGGAAACGCGTCCCGCCACGCCCCCGCCGATCTCCTGGCCGCTGCTCGAGACTCTCCCGGCACGGCTCGCCGCCGGGCGCGAGCCGGCCGCGTGGCGCGAGCTGCTGCGCTCGGCCCACGAGGAGCTCCAGGCGCGCTTCCTCGCCTCGGAGCCCGTCGAGGAGCTCGTCCACTCGCGCGCCGCGCTCGTCGATACGGTGCTGCGCGAGGCGTGGAGCCGCCACTGCGCCGCGCTTCCCGGCTGGGCTCTGGTGGCGGTGGGCGGCTACGGGCGCGCGGAGCTCCACCCCTGCTCCGACATCGACATCCTGCTGCTCGCGCCGCGCTCGCCCGACCCGCGCGGCGGCGGCGCGATCGAGGCGCTGGTCGCGTTCCTCTGGGACATCGGCCTCGAGGTCGGTCACAGCGTGCGCACGGTGGCCGAGTGCGCCGAGGAATGCGTCGGCGACGTCGGTGTCATGACGACGCTGCTCGAGGCGCGCCTCGTCGCGGGCGATGCGCAGCTGCTCGCCGCCATGCGCCAGGCTCTCGCGCCCGAGCGACTCTGGCCGGTGAAGCAGTTCTTCGAGGCCAAGGTGCGCGAGCAGGCCGCGCGGCACTTGAAGGCCAACGACACCGCCTACAACCTCGAGCCCAACGTCAAGACCGGGCCCGGGGGGCTGCGCGACATCCAGACCATCGCCTGGGTCGCGAAGCGTCACTTCGGCGCCGAGACCCTCGACGGGCTCGCGACCCACGGGTTCCTCTCGGTCGCGGAGCTGCGCCGCCTCGAGCAGGCGCAGGCGTTTCTGTGGAAGGTGCGCTTCGGGCTTCACACCCTCACCGGGCGGCGCGAGGACCGGCTGCTGTTCGACTACCAGATCCGCCTGGCGCAGAGCTTCGGCTATCAGGACGCCTCCTACACGCTCGCGGTCGAGCAGTTCATGCAGCGCTACTACCGCACGGTCATGGACGTGAGCCTGCTGAACGAGCTGCTGCTGCAGCTGTTCCGCGAAGCGATCCTCTCCGAGAGCGAGCCGCCGCGGCCGCTGAATGCGCGCTTCCAGGTGCGCAACGGCTCCCTCGAAGCGGTCAGCGAGGACGTCTTCCAGCGCAGCCCCGCGGCGCTCCTCGAGCTGTTCGCGCTGCTGCAGCAGAACGAGGGACTGCACGGCGTGCGCGCCTCGACCATGCGCGCGGTGGCGAAGAGCCTGTGGCTCATCGACGAGGAGTTCCGGCAGAACCCGCGCCATCACCGTCTGTTCCTCGAGATCCTGCGCTCCCCGGTCGGCGTCACGCACGAGCTGCGACGCATGAATACCTACGGCGTGCTCGGCCGCTACATCCCCGCCTTCGGGCGCGTCGTCGGGCGCATGCAGTACGACCTGTTCCACGCCTACACGGTCGACGCGCACACGCTGTTCGTGGTGAGCAATCTGCGCCGCTTCGCGATACCGCGCTACGATCACGAGCT
>Ga0209805_1000431_pt1 | contig 25696 bp, 23 predicted proteins | sample GraSoiAngelo_148_FD_185905 | JGI IMG/M metagenome (GOLD analysis project Ga0209805, IMG submission 185905) | Grasslands soil microbial communities from the Angelo Coastal Reserve, California, USA - 14_1009_09_20cm (SPAdes) (version 2) | ecosystem: Environmental > Terrestrial > Soil > Grasslands ...
AAGATGTCCGTTAGAGCCATTGCAGAAACCATCGCCACAGCCAGTATCAGTGAGCTTGTCCATTCATTGCTGTCCCTGCGGAAGACGTAGAGCCAGAAGACCAGTGGGACCCAGATGATATCGCCTACGGTTGCTATCCCGAAGATTAGAGGGACAAAAGAGTCACTGGACAAGGAGTGGTAGAAGGCAAGGGCTAGGTACGTGTCTGCTGGAGTTCCGAATATTCGCAGACCGAGCAGTGCAAGGACGAACCCTATAACGCAGATCATGACGGTCCGGTGTGAAGCTCTCAGGCTCTTGGCCCAAGATCTCAGGTCGAGCCCTGCCCTTCCTAGTAGAGACATCTAAAGGGGCCTCGTTGATTGGTTGCTATTATGTGAATGGATTAGTACGCGCTCGACGACATGATTACTATCTTCATAGTGGAATTGGGTCGGAGCCGGAATCCAATCCCAGCAATGCTCTGGCAAAGAACCGGAGACCTAATCGGGTGGGAATTGCAAGCGACCCAAAATTAGAAGCGGCTTCAAGATTTGTGAATCTTGCAAAATTTTAGGGTCCTCTGATAATATTCGACAGATTAGCGCTTCTTTTCTTGAGACTTGTTTCTCTTCCTCCTGTACCGTCTGCCCAATTCGGCCAGTTCACTATACCAAGGACGCTCCGTATAGAAGCCCAGAATGCCTCCACCTTCTGGATTGGGAAAGGTGATGGGCCGTTTCTCCCATTTCCGCTGGTTCTTCCTCTGGTTCTGCATGATATAGGCCACGACGAGAAAAGACAATAATCCAATGGTCGTCAGGATAGGCCAGCTGCTCTCTGGATTGATGTTGTAAACGAGACCGAAGAGCCCAGTCGTGAATAAGGCTAGAAAGAGTGACGCGATAAGATCGCCCTTCGCGACCCTCAAACGCCCTTCATCCAATAATCGTTATGCCCTTCTGTCAATAAGAACTTTCCCGCTTAACTCGTGAAGTAGCGAAGGGTCGTTGATCAGCGCTGGTTTATTTCTGCCCTTGACAAAATGATATTCTGGAGCTGTCGAGTCTCTTTGGCTGGCAACAAACTTGGCGTTGATTATGATTACCATCCCCCAGCCGCCCCAAACATAGGGGAAGAGAGCCGAGCGAAAGCGATTAACAAACCGTCAGAACCGCCTCTCCCAATCTTCTCGATCCTCGACTCGATAGACTTCTCAGACCATTTCATCATCATCGGCGACGTCGGAACCGGGAAGAGCACAGTAACCCCAGTTCGCGAATTCGAACTGTCCAAGGGGAGAAAGGAGATCGTCATCCGCGAGCCGTCAAGAGCGGCCTGCAACGCTCTCTACTACTCTCTCCAAGCCCTTCATCCAGAGCTAGAGCATGAACTGGCGGTCATTACGAAGGACACTCAGATCAACGTCACCGGCAAGATCAAGATAGTTACGGACGGGGTCTTGCTGAGAATGCTGGCCGAGAACTCGATCAGTGATTCTTCAATCTACTTTGACGAAAGCCACCAGATGAGCTCTCAGCTGGAACTTTGCATGTCACTGGCGAAGAAGGAGGAAGACAGTGCAAAGAATCTGTTTCGGGTCATGAGCGCCACTATCGACCCGAAAGAATTCCTATCTTTCCTAGGAATCTCAAAGCTCTACCGGATGAGCGGGCGCAGATACCCCGTCAAGCTCGAAGTGGAGCTTGTAAACGATCTTAATGGAATGTTCAGGATTCTAGACCGATATCTCTACTCGCAGCCCCGCGACGAGTCCTGGCTAGTCTTTCTCCCAACCAGGCGCATGGTCGAAAAATATGCTGATCTCTACCGCGGCGTCTACATTCACGGAGGACTTGAGGGGTCCGAGGTCAACAGGATACAGCGCCGAGCCGAGACCGACAAGAATCTGAGAATCTTCGCAACAAACGTAATCGCCAGCTCAGTAAACATCTACGTCGACAACGTGCTCATTTTCGACGACGTGATTGACAGCAAAGACAAGCTAGGCGTAAAGACGCTACACTACACGAGCATCGACAACAATAGTCTGCTGCAGATGATGGGCCGAATCGGCCGGTTCAAGCCAGGCCGCGCCGTCATCCTCACCGACTCGCCCCTACCGAAGAAAATCGACCCGATACCAGTGCGCAAAGCTCTCGAAACCGAGACCCCGTTTGATTTAGTACTACTGATGTCCAAGTACAGCCTCAAACTCTCAGAACTAGAGTTCATGTCAAAAGTCGATCATCGCGAGGTCTCCTTCGCAGAAAACTGGCTGGTTGAGATCGGCGCGATCGACAGGCGCACTCGCAAAACAACTTGGAAGGGACTTTTGATGAGCGAGATCCCCTACGAGCCAGACTTTGCACACATGATCTCCAGCGCCCTAATCTCCCAAGACTACGACATCGCAAGATTCCTCCTAGCCAGCGGCTCCTTCGGCGACTCGCTAAACCACGCATACAAATCAGACGCGGAAGGCAACGCCCGCCGGTTCCTTTACAGCTTCGACAGAACAAACGAGCTCAACATTAAAGCACACCTCCTCAAAAGCTACGCAGAAGACAACAACGGCTCATTCATCTCAAAGATGGAAGCGAACGGCCTATTCCCCGTGTATGTTGAGGAAGCATGGAAGAACCATGAAGCAGCTAGAGACGCGCTCAACGACCTGCTCCGCGAGGCAAAGAAGCAACCCATAACAAAGGAAGTCGTAGTAGACGCTAATGTTAGCAGGCTCAAGTCATACCTCGAAGACTGCTTATCGTTCGAAAGATTCGGCCCACACGAAAAGAAAGGTCACGAGTTCCAAGAGATGAGCATTCCAGGGCCCTTCTATGCAAGGGCTCTGACGATAAACTACAGACGCATTCTGTTCGATATCGTTGCAGTCAATTCTCCGAGTAAAAGACGGCATCAGACCGGGCGACGAGACCATAACTGGGCCAAACGTCGATCTAGCCGGCATCGGTAGGATCTGCTGTTCTGACAGCATTGATGAATAGCGACGGTCCAGGTTTCATGGTTGATGCATCCCGTCATGGAACCACTTCGCAAGCCTAACCTGGTTCGTGTTTCCGTACTTCTCAACTTGGACGATTCCCCGCTCTGACAACGCTGCAACTACTCGGTGCGTCCTCAATCGCGATAGACCCGCTTCCTTCGTGATGTACTTTTGCAAGTAGGTGCCTCCGTGGACATCTAGAACATTGACGATACTTCTTTCTTCAGGCTTGAGAGTCTTCAGGACCATGCCTGTGTTTTCTCTCCCGTTACCGTTGCCAGGCGCGTAGTAGTTTTTCATCTCAGGTAGTACCAGGAAATAGATGACCCCGACCACACTGGCCAGTAGTGTGCTGAGAAATAGAAGCGAGGAAAACAGTACAAGAAATGGGAATGTGGCTGGGAATCCTTTGCTGAGAATTTGAGAGAGAACTTCCAGCGGTGATTCCGTGGGCGTTAGGATGAGGGCGAGGATGTACCCAGAGACTGCGAGTCCGCCTGCAGCCGATACTAGCATTATCAGGAGAATCTTTAGTTTCTCCAAGTCTTCGCCTCACCCCTTCTCCTCCGCGCTAGTCGGTCCTCTCTAATGCTATGGTGTTGTTTGTGCTGTCGATGGTGGTTTCCATCTGAGGGTCATTATTCCGCCGACTATCCCCAGAACTGATCCGACTATGAAGCCTCCCAAGCCAAAGAAGCCTAGGATGCTGAAGACCAGTACCAGCATGCCCCAAGTCTGTCGCTGGTTGGGCTTGAGGCGCAGCAGTACGGCTGACATTGTGACGAAGATGCCACAGATGAGACCGAATATTGCGATTGCTCCGACGAAGCCTGCGGCGAGAGAGCCAGGGCTGCCTGTGTAGCCACGTGGCGAATTGAAGTTGGTGTAGTTGAGATGTGGCAGTACGACTATGCTGACGGTCACGAGGAATATGTCAACGAGCACTATCAGAGCGCCTCCTACTAGTGCTAGTATCGAGGGAATGTTCGGGTATTCGACGGCTGTTTTCGACGACATTCTTGATCTCTTACCTCCAGCCTTACTACGTGTTGAAGATGAAGGAAATACGTTGGGTGAAACGATCTTGATACAACCGGTCAAAGGATGGATTGGCACGGCGCACAAGGCAGTGAGAGGCCTAGACGGGCTCTTGATCTTCAGAGGAAGCCGTTAGGCTGTCTCAACAGCTATCGTCTCCTACGGTTCCGGGGGTGTACCAATTGTAGAACTGAACAGTCACCGTATCGTTGACTTTCACATAACAGCCATTCCAATGAACTTGTGAGTTTTCGACAGCAGTTTGTGCCGAGCAATTGACATTGACAAGATATCGAGCACCGCTACGACGGCCGGACGTACTGTCGTAGTATTCGTTAGACGCAGCGATGCATGTCTTCGTAGAAGAAACCAGACCGCCATACGCAAAGAGGGAGACGGATATTCCAGCAGTGCCGACGATCAAAAGAATCAGTAGGAGTCTTTTCTTCATGGTGCAGTAAACACCTTCCCTTGGAGGACGATAGAGGCCAGACATCGTGGTTGATCCGCGTGAAAACCGTCTTGTACCGGGAGGCAGATGTTTTCGGTCCAGCGATTCCGCAACATTCGGACGGCCAATCCCGGAACTTTGCTATCCTGGAAGAAGTCTCAATGGATTGTATGGTGGTATGGTTGTTCGATGTGTATGATAACGGAGGCCAGCTAGGTATCTTGAGAGGGGTCTATGTGACTCCGAACGCTAGAAAGGCCAGCGTGGCAAGGCCCATCGAGGACCATTTTGGAAAGAGGCTTGTCAGTTGGTTTCAGATCTTGTCAAGCTCAAGCCATACCTCGAAAACTGCCTGTCGTTCGAAAGGTTCCGCCGAGACGAAAGAAACAGCCGCGACCTGAGAGACATGAAGATCCAAGGACAGTTCTATGCGAGAGCCTTGACGATAAACTACCGACGCATACTCTTCGATATAGTTGGGCTGAATTCTCCGGGTAAGCGCCGCAATCAAACTCGGCGATAAGACTGAGAATCAATCTAAACATCGGTTAGGCCCGCACCAGCTGCATGATAAAGAGTGATGAATTCGCGTTAATCTGGCTCAGATCAAAGGCTCTGGGAATACCGGTGATCGCTTGCCTCTGTTCAGCAAAGTCTTCTACGACTCGGAGCAATGCAAGACAAGTCGAAGAAAACTCGATCTCTTATCCCAAGAGGTTCTTTTTCCTGCCTACGATAAGCAGGTGGACTCCTACTGCCAGGCTCACAAGAGCTGCTAGCAGGAAGCCTGGAAGATATCCGACCGAAGATGAGACCGAGATTCCTTCGAAGACCGGGCCGATAAACGCGCCTATCCCGAAGCTTGTCAGTAGAACCCCGAAGATTGTGCCGTAATGGTCCACGCCGTAATACTTTCGGACCAAGAGCGCGAACTCGGGTATGTAGGTTCCATAGCCGATTCCGAAAAGCACTGAGAGAACTCCTATCGTCACTGCGTTGTCTGCTACGAACAACCCGGCTGCGCAGACCCCCTGGAGTATGAAACCGATAGCGGCCATTGTCTCCTCGTTGAAGCTCTTCACTCCTGCCGTCAGCCGTCCTGCCAAGCTGCCAACGCCGATCAGCACTAGCGCGATAGTGCCGGCGGCTGTTCCCAGCCCTCTGCTCTCGAGAAGGGGGACGAGGAATATTGTGACGAGGGTCCGAGAGAACGCGTTGCCAGCGGAATAGTATACGTAAAGGAAACCGAACCTCTTCGTCTTGAGACGACGAAAAGCCTCTCCAAACGCGAACCCGGAAGCTACTCTACTGTTCCTAGAAGTTTGGTAAGCAAGCATAGTGAAAGCAAAGACGATCACGCCGACGACAAGGAATGCGCTCTGGATACTCCACGCCAAGATCAGATAGTTTTCTAGAGGTGGAAAGATGAGGAGACCAATCGCCGTGCCCGCGCTGACAAACCCCGTCACCCTCTTTACGCTCGCCTGGTCGAAGCTGTCGAAGACTACGTACGAGGTGGGCATCCACATGGACCCAGACCCGAGTCCGCCCACACAACCGTAGGTAAAGATCAGTAGAGGGAATGAGTTCGCGATCGACGAGAGGACGAGTCCTGCGCTCATCAAGCATCCACCGAGCAGGATGGTCTTGCCCGGACCATTCTTGTTCATGAAGAGGCCGAGGAGGAGGGAGGAGAAGGAGAAGAACACGGCGAATACGCCGAAGACGATGGATGTGGATGACGCAGGCAGGTTGTATTCCCTGGATACCCGGGTGAAAAAGACCCCGTAGGAGAGGAAGACGCCTAGGCAAGAGTTGTAGAGGAAGAGTGTGAACGCGGCATATCCCGAAGCTATCGTGCATCACTCGATCGAGAAGTACGCTCTCCTGAGTTCTTCTGAATCCATCAGGTGCGTGGGTGGACCTTCGTTTATGACCCTGCCTTCCTGAAGAACGTACGCATAGTCTGCTACGTCGAGTGCTTGGGCTGCGTTCTGCTCGACGATGAGCATCGAGAGACCCTGTTTCCTGAGTTCGACCAGCTTCTCGAATATCTCTGCAGTGAGTTTTGGGGCGATTCCCAGGGACGGCTCGTCCAGGACGACTATCTTGGGCTTGGTCATCAGTGCGCGTCCAATGCTTACCATCTGCTGCTCTCCCCCGCTCAGCCTGCCAGCGCTGAGCTTGGATCTCTCTCTGAGCTTGGGAAAGAGTCTGTACACAAAATCCAGGTTCTCGTCCGCTACTCGTCTCGCACGCCGAGAATACGCGCCCAGCCTCAGATTGTCTTCCGTTGAGAGCCTGGGAAACAGCCTTCTCCCTTCGGGGCAGGATGCGATGCCCTCTTCGACTCTTCTGAAGGCGCGAAGGTCTGTGATATCTCTCCCTCCAAAGTAGACCCTGCCGCTCCAGGGCCTCAGAAGGCCATTGACCGTTTTCAGCGTGGTCGTCTTTCCCGCGCCGTTTGGGCCCACGATCACAGTGATGCTGCTGTCTTTGCACTGCATAGAGATGTCCCAGATGACTTGGGTCCCATCGTAGCCGGCACTCACCTGCTTGAGCTCAAGCGGCAGATTTCTTGCTCCCCAAGTATGCCTCTATCACCCTGTCATTGTGCACGACCTCGTCTGGAGTACCTGTCGCGATGACATGTCCTTCCTCGAGCACGATGATCTTGTGCGATAGGTTGAGTACGGCTCTCATGACATGCTCGACCACTAGCGCAGAGAAGTGCAACTCTTCGTGCAAGTTCCTGAAGAGCTGAATCGAATCCTTCAATTCTTCTGGAGACAGACCTGCGAAAACTTCGTCGAGTAGCAATACGCTGGCTCCAGTAGCTATTGCTCTCGCAAGTTCGAGCCTCTTCTTCTCCTGAACCGTAAGGCTACCCGCGGATGCGTCGTTCCTCGATCTCATTCCGACATGCGAGAGGATCCTCTCAGCTTCTTGCAGGGCTAAGCTTGGAGAATGGATGTTCCGCCTGCCGTAGAGGACTGCGACTGCCACGTTCTCTCTCGCCGTCATGTTTGAGAATGGCTTCGGTATCTGGTGTGTCTTGGCGAGGCCGTATCCGACCACCCTATTCGCTTGGAGGTTGTCGATCCTCTTACTGTCGAGTTTCACGATTCCTGAGGTTGGTTTCTCCAGTCCCGCAATGATGTTGAGTAGTGTTGACTTTCCAGAACCGTTCGGGCCTATTAGGCCTAGGACGGCGGACTCGGGAAGGTCAAACGAGACGTCTTTCAAAGCTTGCACTCCTCCGAAATTCTTTGAAATGTTGCTTGCCTGGAGGATAGGCATGCCTACTCCAGCACTAGCCTTAGGTGTTCATTCGATCGTCTGAGCAGTCCGACGATCCCGTCTGGCAGGAAGAGAGCCATGATGATTACGAGGAGTCCGATCATGAGTGGCTGTGCCTGTGCGACTGTGGTTAGGAGAAAGTATGACGGGATGTAGACTACAACCGCCCCTAAGAGTGGTCCGATCGATGTCCCCACTCCTCCGATGATTATCATGGCTAGCATCAAGAGCGAGAACGTGAAGTCGAATGCCGGTCCTGCGGTGACGCCTGAAATGGACCATGCGTAGACTGCTCCCCCAGCACCTCCGAAGAGCCCCCCGAGCATGTAACCAGTTAGTTTCAGCGTCCGAGGGCTGACCCCGACAGCGCTCGCAGCGTCCTCCTCGTTCTTTATCGCCCTGATCCCGAAGCCGATCCTGCTCCTGTTGACATAATAGGTCAGGACTATCTCGATCAATACTATGGTCCAGATCGTGAAGTAGGTAGCGAGTGGCTGAAACTTTAGATTGACGATTATTTCGCCGCCCGCGCCAAGCTGGGGAAACTGCAGCACTATGTTGTAGGCGGCCAGAACGAGGACAACCGTGGTGATAGCGAAGTAGACGCCTCGGAATCTCAGGATGACGAGGCCTATGCCAAGAGCGAAGACCAGGCCGAGCAGGGCGCCTAGTCCGACGCCCAGCAACGGATTCGCCCCGTAATAGCTCACCAGCGTTGCTAGCGCGTAGGACCCGATGGCCATGAAGAGGACATGGCCGAAGTCAACGTAACCTATCATGCCGGTGATGAAGTTGATCGAGTAAGCGAGGGCTGCATAGATCAGCAGGAGGACAAGTATAGAGGAGACTGCTACTCCGAGCAGCAAGGCGGCCGCGGCGAGGAGAGCCATGACGATGAAAAGCCCATAGAGCGTAAGGCCTGGCTTCCCGATCATCTTTTCAGAAGACCTTCCGGGCGGAATACAAGGACAGGAATCAGGATCAGGAAAGCGGCAGCATAAGCAATCTCGACAGTGGTGAAGGCTTGGACAACGTCAATGACGACCCCCAATGTTAGCCCGCCAACCAAGCTTCCCCACATCTTCCCAGGTCCTCCAAGAACGACGATGACGAAGCTGATAGGAGCGTAAAGCGCCCCCATTAGAGGGTTGATGCCGACCGGGATCCAGACTGTGAGTAGCGCTCCCCCGGCCATGGTAACGGCGAACCCCAACGCTGTGGCGAGTGATGCGACCTTCGCCGGATTTGCTCCGACCAGCTCAGTCGCCGTCACGTCTTGGGCGTATGCGCGTATGGTAGAGCCGATGAATGTTCTCTCGAGGAACAACCAGGTCCCCGTTATTATCAGGACTGAGAGAATGGCGACGTAGAGTGCCGCGATGGGGACGTGGAGATATCCGAACTGTAATGTGCCCGGGCTGTAATTGACTCCTACCGGGTTCCCGGTGAAAAGGATAATCGCTAGGTTGCTGATGAAAAGGCTGAGGCCGAATGTTGCCGCTAGGGTCACCATCTCGCTCTGGAGCGTAATCGTCTCCTTGTTACGCAGCTCCCGGTGGAGGAATGCGTAGTAAAAGGCGTAGCCTACGAGCAGCCCGATGGCCGCATCGACCGGGGCAGTCTCGAGCGGGGTAAGCCCAGCGAACAGGTTGAGGAAGTAGGCTCCGTACGCCCCGAGCATGATGAATTCCCCATGGGCTATATTGACAACCTTGACGACTCCCCAGATCATGTTCAGTCCATGAGCTACGACTGAGAAGACACAGCCGAGCATTAGGCCGAACGCTAGGTCTGCTACAATAAGCTCGGCAGCGACCATAGCAGCGATTAGCTGCCAGTGTACGGGTACTTGACTGTGCCGGACGCTACGGCGTCAGGCGCGACCACCAATAACCCCCCACTCTGCCACTGGACGAGCACCATGCTATGCCCAGACTGCTTCCCTGTGGCGTCAACCTTGAACTGTCCAAAGAAGGTCATGATGTGCATGTTTGAGATGGCCTGCCTGACGTTTGTCGTATCCGTGCTGTTTGCGGTCTGGATCGCGTCTGCCAGCACTACCACAGCCGCGCCGGCTTCTCCAGAGTGGTAGGTTGGGGATCCAGCGTTGGACTGCTTCGAGTAATAGTTGACGAATTGCGTCTCATTTGGACCATACCATGGGATGTTTGCCGCCTGGGCGGTGGCCGGGCTGTATGTCACAATTGTTTCCCACTGCGACGGGCCTGTCACGAGATTTGCCGCGCCACCGAGCTGTTGTTGGAATTCTGGTTCTGTCACGGCCACCAGCAAGGAGATGAACTTGGGTGTCCAATTGACAGACGTGAGTTGTTTCACGATCCTAAGTCCGTCGTCGAAGTGGCCTCCCCCAAGCAGGTCGTCAGCTCCCGTCGCATTGGCCGCGATAAGCTGCGTCGACAGGTCTTGCGTGGTGGCCGAGTACTTTTCGTTGTAGACCACGTGTAGACCTTGGTCCGTTGCGTATTTGGCTGCCGCCGCACTGGCCGCCGTGGAGAACGTGTCATCCGCGTGCAGGATGGCAAGTTTGTCGCCTGAATGGTGGTTGGCTACGAGCCAGTCGATCGCATTTTTGAAGTAGGTTGAGGCCGGGCTAAGAACGCCGAAGACATTCTGGTATCCATGGGTCCAGATCGTGTCAGACGAGCCGCCGTGCGACAGCATGACTCGATTGTACTGTTCGGCAAGAGGCGCTGCAGCGCCTGTCAAGGCACTGCTGTACGGGGCGAGGAGGAACTGTGCACAATCCTGCGTGATGATCTTCGTGTAGAGCTGCGGAACAAGAGTCGATGAACTCTGATCGTCGTAGTAGTCTAGGGTTATGTTACGCGCCTTTCCGTTGACGGTTACTCCTCCGTTGTCGTTGATCCAACTGGCTGCGGCCTGGATGCCTGCGAGCGACTTTCCGCCCTCGACGTTGTAGGTCCCAGTAAGCGAGATGGTGAAGCCGACCTTTATGTTGCCACTCGTTGCCGAAGCGCAAGGTGGCCGTGCGACGTAATTGACATAGTAATAGACGCCTCCACTGGAGGCAACCACCAGCGCGACAATAACTATGACGATGATCGCAGTTGTCCTCGTTGCCAGCTTGCGAGGCTTCGGTTGCATACTAGAATGGTCTAATTCGCCTGCTGGATGTATTAACTTTGTGGGAGATGAAATTGTCCACATTTGACTCGCATGGCCAGCCGTTACTAGATACTTGGCAGGGATTGTGATTAATTCCGACAGCTCCTCCCGACGTCCTGAAAAGCGTTAGGCTGGAGGGCCGGTATGTTCGAGTCTCGGTTTTTGGTAGCCCGGGGAGATTTGAGGCCCACCTAGCGTATACCTCGGTAAGCTGAAACTATTGTTCAGGCGAGGCTTTATCGCCCCAAGTTTGGACGTTTTCGCCAACAGCTTTATGGAAGTTGAGGGGAAGTTGTGAATATGAGGACCCAGTTCCCTGAACAAGTAACTCCTGCGTCCCCCGTATAGTTGTCTCCGTTGAAGTAGAATGTATTGGAACCCGCCGCAGCGTTGAACCATGCGGAGGCAGCGAATGAGTCCTGAGGGTTTCCAGCGGGCTCGCCAGCGACGTGAGCGATAGATGCAGAGTAAGCAAAGACGCCCACATCCGATCGGTCAATCCACCAGCCAAGCTGGATCCTCGTCTGAGTTGATCCTTGAACAGTGATACACGACCCCGTGGCCGTCAATAGTGCATATCCACTCTGTGAGGCCGTGAAAGTTATGTTCGCGAGGCTGGTTATCGTGCCTGCGGGACCCGGTAAGGAGGTTGGGTTAAAGGCGGCTGTTTTCCAGGACGTGACGCCTGCGGGTCCCTGAGATCCTGTCGGCCCGCTCGTCCCTGCTGGTCCAGCAGGGCCCGTGGGTCCGGGGCGAGTGATAGATACACCGACAGCGCTAATTGCGAGTAGAAGAGAAATCACGCTAAGAATACTGACCCTTCTGTTCGAGGATTGAGACATGATCATTACTCCTATCAATACAAGATAAAGAATATGCCCGCACCCGAATGAGCCACCGACGGATATTTTCTGCGAAGGACTACTTTCGGTGCTTCACTTGGGAATCGGACCGTTCTCCAATGAGGATGAGATGAAGGCCCACGACTAAAACTCCGCAGTATTCATCTGCGACCTTTGTACTAGCTGGCGTCGACACTCTGTGACAGAGGCTAGCGAACACCGGCGGTTGATGAACTGGGGCAAGTCGCCCGACAACCAGTGGTTTCACCTAGTCAGGCTTGCCCGTTAGGAAGGTCTATCCCTGCAACCGGGCCGGATGCCCCATAGCGTTTCCACGGGAAGAATGGCTAGTGGATGAGATTGTCGGCCACGTTCAACGTCAGGCCGTACCCCAGCGGCCAGACCTGTTAGTCGCCCGGTTGGTACTCGCGGTGACAGTCTATGGCTCAAAGCTATCTTACCATCTGGACCTGCGAAATTTAGAGGATAGACTTTACCAGAAGATCGCGTCAGGCCTGATGCGAGAGGATCTAACATTCCAAGGCTGAGATGGCTGGAGCTGAGAAGACTCATCAAGGCAACTTCGCTACTAGGCTTGGTAGTAGGTGGCACAGGAACGGTCGCTGCGACCATTCTATTATCTACCGCGATCTCTCAAGGGTCCTTTTCCCTCGCGTCAGCACTGATAACTCTCGCACTTCTTTCGTTGCTTTTCATAGTTCCTTTGCTCTCAGCCCTAGGTCTCCTATTCCTTCCTTTGAAGGATGATCAGAGGGACATTCTTGGCTTTGTCGGACTCATCAGCTCAATAGTCGCATCGGTCCCCACGTACTACTTCCTCTTCTTTCTCTACTGCATCACGATGCACTCAACCTGTTCTTGACACGACCTGAGACAGGAAATCTTGACGAGAAACCTGCCGCTGGCAAGACAAGTCCGTCCCAGTATAATCTCGCGAACGTTCAATGGTAGCCCGGGGGAGATTCGAACTCCCGTCGATGGGTCTCTTCCTAGTTTGGGGTCCAAAGCCCATCATTGGCCGGGTCACTTTTTTCGACCCTTGCTAGTCCACTACACCACCGGGCTACAGGAGACCCGGGTCTTCGGCCAAGTCCCAATAAGCTTTCTGCGCAACCGACTAGAAGAGATTCTTAGAAGTCTAGGCCCTTTTTTGGTTACGCTTTAGTGGAGAACTTTGCCGTAAGTTGAACGCTACCACATGCGGGTGTGTTACATGGCCGCGACGGGCTGCTGTATCCATCAGACCAAGAATAGAACGTGTATGTTGTTGTGCCTTCGGAGAAGATCGAAGGAACGGATAGTGTGTGATTTCCCGGGGATACTAGGTAGGAAAGCCCTAGGCTTGCAGTGTGCGTTGTGAACGTGTTGTGGTAAGGCCAGTTGTCTAGTGAGACGGGAATGGATATTGATCCCTGATCGGCCATTCCAAAAAACTGTTAGCTTACTGAAACTTCTCGGGCCGACCATGTAGACACCGAGGTCTCCAACGTAGACTCCCCCGTTAAGAGGTTCGCAGCATCCGCCGGTCAGGCGGAAACGCATCATGGTTGTCGTCGTCGGCACTTTGAGCTGAGGAAGGATCCATTGACTAAGGAAAGTCTTGTTAAGAGGCGCAGAAGTGCTAAGGTGGCCGCTGTATTGAGCTGCGCTATTCCATCCGTTGTTGTAATATTCGACGTATAGTGTGTCGCCGGGATTTGTGTCAACCCACAGGCTGAAGTTCAGGAGTAAGCTTGAGTAGTTTAGCCAGACACGGTCGAAGGAGAAGTTGAGGACCATTTGCGAATTCGCAGCATGAAAAGGCCCAGACCAAGCACACTCACTTGGGTGGTAGCATCCATTAGGCGGAGATGGACCGTGGGATACGGTCCAATAATCTGTCGGATTCCAGACATTTGGATTGAAGTCACCCATTCCAAAGTTCTCCAGCATAACCTCGTCCTATCGGAAAGCAGAGGCAGGGCTAGGTAGTGTCGGGGCAGGCTTCAATGCCGAGTAAGCGTAGAATATTCCGCCAGCAACGATCACAACAACAAGCGCGACGGCCAGAAGTCTTTTCCAACGTAATCCATTCAGCTCGGCGCTCTGATCGGTCGACAACGTGTGTGCCACTCATTGTATGAAGAGGCAATTATTCCTTATGGAGACATTTCTCCAATTGAACTCAATATTGGCTCCATACAACTCTGGGTAACTCTCTTTCAACCTCCTAGAGGGCAAGAATAGTCTGTTCTGTCTCTGGACTCGTTGTTCTAAGGGTTGGAGTTAATTCGCGGCATTAACAATGACCTAGATGGTCTTCTCATGGCTCGTCGCTCGTTCATGGACACTTGAGATGTGTTCCGTTGCAGGCTTCATTGAACCATCGTTCTCGACCGAGATTGATATTCCTGCTTCTGTTTGTTGTGGGGTTGCTATCCATCTTCTATTTTCCATTCAATTCCTCGTTCAGCCCTGCCCTTCTCCTATTGGGAGTCTCGATCCTCTGTCTCCCGTTTCTGATGGCTATGGAAGGGTTCTACGTTGTCTCTGGCCGAGTCCGGAAGAGGGAGTTGCCTTTGGTGTTGGCTTTTGGAATCGCAGCTACCGTCATATCAGCCCTATTCAATACGACACTAACGATGGTAGGACCCTGTGCTCTTGGCGTGTCAGGAAGCGGCTTCCCACTACCATGGTATCTTACCTTCACGCATTACACGGGACTTGACGGGCCTCCGTGCGGACTCAGTCCCGATCTCACCACGTACTGGCGCGCCTTCGCCTTTTTCTCGTTTCTTTTCGACGCGATCTTCTACGCGGGTCTTGCTATGTCAAGAAATGAAATCTTCACGTGGTTCAAAGGGAGTGGATTGCAGAGCCAAGGGAGCCTCCCTGCGAGTCCCAAGGAAAACGCCTAGAACACGGCTGAAGGTCCAAAACGATGTCAATGTCAGCTAGAGATCAATAATCCGTCTTAGATGGATTTTGATGGGTCCGCGTTTAGAATATGGTCAGCTCCTGACCCTATAGAAACAATGGGTATGCGTGCTAGTCTCGCGACACAGAAACCGTTTTCCAGAAAATCCTAAAGTTTCATAACCTGAACGTGCGGAACCCCGCCTATTGTTATGACCGCGTCCGGATGAACCAGTCCATTATTGATGGCCGCATCCACTATCTTTCTACCAACAAGATTCAGCATGTCAGCGCCGACCATCAAGACAACCGCTTCCGTCAGTCCTACAACGGCGCTCCCGTAGAATTTAGATTCAGGCGCTAGTCTGAGTCGTCCTTCGCGGAAGATGCGACCCATACACTCCTCGTCGCAGCACGCCACCAGCAAGCCCTTCTCAGTCTTGTAGGACGTGGCGTAGACGAGATCCAAGAAACACCCCTTATGTCGTCAATATTGACGATCGCGCGCCACACGCTTCACAGACCAGGAAGGACAAGCGTCCCTCCCGGACGACACGAGTATCCGGTCTGTGACAGACGGGACAGATGACAAACCTGTTCGAGTAGACACTGATCAGCCGGTTGATCGTCTCACGTGAAAACCTGCCCTGGAAGTAGCCCCGACCACCCTCATACGACCCCGCAGTAGCCATCTCCTTCGCCAAATACTTCAGCACATGATGCGGATCACGGTTCAGCCGATCAACAACATCGGAGAAGTTCACAACAATCGTCCTTTGCCCGATTATCTGTACCATAGCGATTGGAAGCTCGAAGCGCTCGCCAGTGCCAGTGGATTGTGTAATCTTCGATAATGCCCGATCCAACAAGGCGTCATAGTCGTTCATCGATAGTGACATTACTAGTAATAGTCCGGAACGCCTATTTCAACAGTAGCCCGGGACCCGCAAGCCCCTTTAACGGGGACAAGGCAATACTAGAAATTAGAATTGCGACGCAAATTTGCCGTCGCGCTGGTCGCCGCTATGATATTCATCGCAGCACCAATAATTCCAGCTCCGGTAACGACATCGTACTGCGGAAGACTATGGATTCGAGGGGTGGATTGGCGATCTCCGGAGTACGAGATTTTCGGAGTCGGATTCCATATCTCAGATGTGGGTCCTGCTGGCGCGCTCCCCCTGTGCAGATAGCATCCAATTCCCTAGCCGAGTCTCACTACAAGTCCAGCCGACTTAATCGAGAATCTTCACGATCAGATTCTTCCACAAACGCTTATCACAATCCGAGCCGAGAACAAAACGACAAGCGCGATCGCTCAAAGAATAGTGGAGGATGACAGTCGACTGGGAAGATGGGTAGTCTGCAGCGCCTGGCCATACGTCAACGACAGACCCCATCTAGGAACCTTCACACACCTTCTCTCAGCAGATGTCTATGCGCGCTACTTGAGATTGAAAGGCGAAGACGTGGTTATGGTGTCTGGCAGCGACGAACACGGCGCACCAATAGAAGTTGAGGCAATAAAACGCAAGATCACACCCCGCCAGCTAACCAACCAGTACCATCGCGTCTTCACTCGCAGCATCAGACGCTTCAACATCCAATTCGACAACTACACACGAACAGAAAACCCTGTTCACAAAAAGTTCGTCCAAGAATTCTATCGCACCCTCGACAAGAACGGATACGTCTTCAAACAGAACATTATCCTGCCATACTGCGAAAACGACAAGCGCTTCCTGCCAGACAGGTTCGTAGAAGGAGAATGTCCATACTGCCACTATATCCCCGCCCGAGGAGACCAGTGCGACAATTGCGGCCGAGTACTAGACCCGAAAGATCTCATCAATCCATACTGTGTGCTCGACCACAGCACACCCGTAATGAAAGAATCAGCCAGCTGGTTCTTCGACCTCCCAAAACTAACAGACCAATTGAAAAAGTACGTCGAGGAGAACCCAAACCTCCCGGAGAATGCTAGAAACTTCAGTCTAAGCTGGATAAGAGACGGATTGAAACCCCGCTCGCTGACACGCGACCTTGCCTGGGGCATTCCTGCACCTTTCAAAGGTGCCGAGGACAAGACCATCTATGTCTGGATGGAAGCAGTTCTCGGCTACATCAGCGCCGTCAAAGAATGGGCAGAAAAAAACAAGAGGCCCAGCCAGTGGAAGAAATACTGGCTAGACCCCGCAAGCCGCAACATCCATTTCATCGGCAAAGACAACATCCCGTTCCACGTCATCGTATTTCCTGGCCTCCTCCTAGCCAGCCACGAAGGATACAACCTACCATGGGAAGTAGCCAGCACAGAATACATACAATTCGAAGCCCAAAGATTCTCTAAAAGCCGCAAGATCGGCGTCTGGATAGACGAAGCGCTAGAACTCGAAGGCTCTGAATATTGGCGCTACGCGCTCATCAGCCTCCGCCCCGAACAGAGAGACACGAACTTCACCTGGGAAGAATTCGAACGGAAGATCAACACAGAACTCAACGATGTGCTAGGCAACTTCATTCATCGCACCATCACTTTCATCAGTACAAGATTCAAGAATAGGATCCCGAAATTCATCGCCGACAAAGATCGAGATCAAGCCATCTTCAAGATTCTTCACGAATCGCCGAAACGTCTCGACGAGAAGCTTGAACGCTTCCGGTTGAAAGAAGGCCTCGAACAAGTCGTCCAATTAGCGAGAGAAGGCAACCGCTATCTCAACGAGAGCGCACCATGGCACTCATTCAAGACCGACCCCTCAGAGGCGGGTCAGACCCTGGGCGTAGCCGCCCAGATTGTCGGTACGATTGGAATACAGCTCCAACCATTCCTCCCGATAACCGCGACAAGAATCCATCGAAGCATCTTCCAAGGAAAGAAGCCGAACTGGAAACTGGCAGGCACGATCACCGTGAAGCCCAATGCTAAGATCAGGCCTATGCAACCACTCTTCCACAAAGTGTCAGCTCAGAATCTCCGAACCAGACTCGAAGAAATACGGAGCGGGACAACTACTGAAGCTGAAGCTTGACCTTCACGTCCACACAACCTCATCTTCGGATGCTCGTACTCGTCCAGACGAACTCGTCCCGAGATGTAAGGAAAGAGGCCTCGATGGTCTTGCGATAACTGATCATAACGTTTTAGCAAGAGATGTTCCTTCAGAACTACTCATCATTCCTGGAATAGAAGTGTCCAGCCGTGATGGACACATTATCGGCCTCGGCGTATCAGACATCGTCCCAAGAGGACTGTCTGCCGATGAAACAATCTTACAAATCAAGCGGCTGGGGGGCGTCTCGATAGTAGCACATCCATACGACTTCCTTCGCTCAGCTCTAAACCCAGAAATTCTGACAACCGTGCCGGATGCGATCGAAGCGATTAACTCCGCTAGCATGCTCCACTCCATCACTTGGAAACGAGCGAGAACCTTCGCTGAGAAAAAGAGACTGCCGCAAACCGCCGGCAGCGATTCGCATATTCCGCAGACAATAGGAAAGGCCTATACGATTGTTGACGTCGAATCGAGAAACGTTGCTTCAGTTCTAAATGCGATAAGAAACGGACGAGTTGCTCCTGAAGGACGACCTTATCATTTCAGTGATAGGGTGCGAAAAATTATCAGATGAAGAGTTGGCTAAGCCAGCTCCATCTCGTAGAGTGGCATTCGCACGCCGACTCTAGTCGCCTTTGATTCGAGTCCATATTCCATATCGTACAAGTCTTCGATAAGATCGTCAACGGTTCCGAGTGCCATGTCGTAGGTGTATCCTGACAGGAATATCGATAAGCTCGATCGTGCTTGACATCTCGTACTCACATGGACGAAATCCACGTCATGACCCACCAGGGACGAGATAGCTTCGTAGGCTTGGGCCGCTTGACCATTATTGAGCGGCTCGATCCCTCTGAAGAGGAGAACAGCTCCTTTGGCCTTAGTCAACGGGAGACTCGCAGATGGGGTCGTTAGGGTGTCTGATACCGCTGACTGGACCCTTTCTTTCGATTCTACTGGACCAATGCATACAGTCGCAACTGATCCCAATGAGAGGATGTTGAGGATTTGATGACTAATCATCTGGTCGCTTGAAGCGACCACTTCTGAAAGACCGCGCACCGCGAGTGCTGCTGTTTCATCTGCAACCCTTTTCGAATCTAGGAGAGCGGGCTTTTCGATAGAATTGTCGACAATGACCGTGCAATCGCATGCTTCGACCATCTTCTTCAGACCGCGAAGAGCCACGAAGCGTCTCTCTCGCTCATGGATGAAAGGCAAGGCTACTACTGAAACTATAGGTCTGACTCGGTCACGGTGCCACTGCGCGATCAGAGGAGCCGCTTTCGTCCCGGTCGCTCCTCCAAGACCCGTCAGCAGAATTGTGAAATCAGACTCTCGGGTAAACGGAGATATTCTGTATGCTAACAGTTGACCCTGTCCACCTCGCTGCATCGTCAATGGAGAGTTAGTCTCTGTTGAGTCGGCCAGAAGGACTTTGTTCTGTGCTCTCGATTCTGATAACTGGCCCCGGTCAGTATTCACTGCTACGCAGTTTCTTGGACTGATTCCTCCGTCGATTGCCTGACTCAGAAGATTATTGCCCGCCCCACCTATTCCAACAATCGCTACTTGTGAACCGTGAGATGATGGTGGCTGATGAGAGATTATTTCTTCAATAGACAAGATAGGCCAGTGAAACTACTGACTTTGATATATACGAATCCTAAGCAGAGGTATTACCATTCGAATACGAAATAGCTCAAAGCGCGTATCCATTTATAAAATAGTAGGGTCGTGCGAAGCACGCATTTGTCCAAACGGCAGACTCGCGCGTTAACTATCTGCTAGGCGGAGATGTCAATCGCGACTTCGACTCTTGGGGAGATATCCCCTCGTTCGAGACTTCGCGATTCTCCAATAACGTCGGATTGTTCCAATGCAGTGTCAGAGTCTTCGGATGCGATGCTTTCACATCATCGATCCGCCTGACAGATGCATAGTGCGGCGCATCCTTCACTAGTTCTGGATTAGTCTGAGCTTCACGATAGACTCCGAGAAGAGCTTCGACTAGTTGATCCAAATCCGCAAGACTTTCGGTCTCGGGAACTTCTACCATCAAGGCTTCGTCCACAATCTGTGGAAAATATGTCGTCGGAGCGTGGACTCCTTTGTCCAGCATTCGTTTCGCAAGATCCATCGCCCTGACCCCTGTTGAATCGTAGAGTTTCTTTGCACTGAGAACAAACTCGTGTTTCCTAGCTCGGGCGAAGGGAAGGTCGTACGTGCCACTTGCTAGAATACGAGACAGGATATAGTTCGTGTTGAGGACGGCCGTCTCTGCGACTGTTCTGAGTCCCTCGGCACCCAGGCTCGTGATGTATGCATAGGCGCGGACGAGAATTCCAATGTTGCCGTGGAACGCTCTGATCTTTCCAACCGTATCTGGAACATTGTAATCGTAGAAATACTTCTTCCCATCAAATCCAATCAGTGGAACAGGAAGGTAGCGTTCTAGCTCCTTCGTCACGCCCACGGGACCCGCGCCAGGGCCACCACCCCCGTGTGGAGTCGCGAAAGTCTTGTGAAGATTCAGGTGGACAATATCAAACCCCATGTCGCCGGGTCGGACCTTTCCAAGCAATGGATTGAAATTCGCTCCATCATAGTAGAGCAAGCCCCCTGCCTGGTGGACGATCTTTGCGATTTCGAGAATATTCTTCTCGAAAATTCCTAACGTGTTGGGATTCGTAATCATCAGTCCCGCCGTGTTCGGACCCGCTAGTTTCTTCAGTTCTTCGAGGTCAACCATCCCTTCGGAGTTCGATGGAACGACCATGACCTTGAACCCGGCCATGGCCGCGCTGGCAGGGTTCGTGCCATGTGACGAGTCTGGCACAATCATTTCCGTTCTCTTCTCCAGCTCCCCCCTCGAACGATGATAGGATCGAATGATGAGGCACCCCAAGTACTCCCCGTGGGCACCAGCCGCAGGCTGGAGGGACATACGGCTCATCCCCGTAATCTCTGCCAAGATCTTGTCCAAACGGAACAGCATCGCAAGCATCCCTTGGACCGTCGATTCGTCCTGTTCAGGATGAAGCTTCTCCAGCTTGTGAGTCGAGACCGCTAACTCGGCCGATTTCGGATTGTACTTCATAGTACAACTACCCAAGGGATAGATTCCCAGATCGGGCGAGTAGTTCTCCTGGGAGAGTCGGACGAAGTGACGAATAACTTCGGGCTCCGAGACCTCAGGGAGAGGGGGAAGACCGTTTCTTCTCAGAGCCATCGGCACAGCACTCCCGAGATCACCAGCAATCTTTCTTTCAACGTCGCTAGGCCCCGTCGGGATATGGCCTCTCTTACCGGCTTGGGACTTTTCGATAATGAGCGGTTCGTCCCAAGTGGCTTGATGATACATTATCTCGAACCTCTCAGAAGCTTCGTCATCAGACCCGAGAATCGATCGATGGCTTCGCCCCTGTTGATTTCTGTCACGCAGAGAAGCGAGCTTTCACCAAGCTCCGGAAAGTCCTCGACCAGGCTCTTGCCACCATGCGTGCCCGCGAGGAGAAGTCTGCGGTTAATCTTTGATGTGATGCCTCGAGCCCGTTTGAAGGTGACAACGAACTCTTGGTAATGTTGGGTTTCAAACCTTGGGACAGAGGCCTTCGGTAATTCTTGGAGCCTCTTGATGGCGTACCTCGTCTTTACGAGGATGGATTCGAACAAGTCGTGTAATCCCTTGGGTCCTAGAAGTGAAAGATAGGCAGCTGCCCCAATGCCAAGGAGAGCCTCGTTCGTGCAGATGTTGGACGTGGCTCTTTCTCGGCGGATGTGTTGTTCTCTCGTTTGAAGAACCATGCTGAACGCCTTGTCCGTACCATTGATTGTGGTCGTCATACCAATGAGTCGACCCGGAATCTGGCGTAGAAGATTCTCTCCCCTACAACCGATGATTCCAAGTCCCGGACCTCCAAAATTCATCTCAGATGAAATAGACTGACCTTCCGCAACAACAATGTCTGCGCCGTATTCGCCTGGTGGCTTGAGGCCGCCGAGCGAAATCGGGTCGAACCCAACGATCGAGAGAGCTCCTTTCTCATGGCATAGCGAAGGGATTCTAACAACATCGGCGTCCAACGTTCCGAAAAACGAAGGCACTTCACAATAGACTGCCGCCGTCTCACGATCGAGTCTTGACTGAAGATCGTTGAGGTCCGGACCTCCTGTCTCCTCGTCGTACCCGAAAGCTTCGAGTCTTATCCCAACGGGCTCAGTATAGTTTCGAAGTACGGACAGCTTGTCGGGGTGAAGATTTCTTGGAACGATCACCTTGTATTTTCCTGTCGCCCGAACTGCCATTCGGGCCGCCTCTCCGAGAGCCGTCGATCCATCGTAGAGGGACGAATTTACTGCGTCTACAGCGGTCAAGTCGCGGATCATGGATTCGAATTCAAAGAGCGATTGCAGAAGACCTTGAGAGATTTCCGCCTGGTAGGGTGTGTATGAGGTCTGAAATTCTGTTCTCGATACTATCGCTTTTACTGCTGCTGGAATGTAATGGTTGTATATTCCCGCGCCAAGAAACGAATTGTAGTCTGACCCTGACTTGTTCTCTTTGAAAAGTTGCTCGATGCTTGAGCGGACTTCCTGTTCAGAAGCGAAACCGTCCACTTTCAACGGTCGGTTCAATCGGACTTCTAGTGGAATGTCGGAATAAAGCTCGTCGAGCGAGCTGATTCCAATAGTCTTCAACATACTCGTTCGAAGCTGATCGCTCGAGTTGGGAATGAACGGATGGCCGGTTTGAGCCAAGACTACCTCCGGTCCGCCGGTTCAAAACCACTGATAACCCTTCCTTCAGCACACTGTTGCTTTATACTCCACACGACCGGTGAGTCCCGACATGGCATCGCTTGGGGCGAACACGATTGCAATCCTAATCGCCCTAGGCTCATTTCCCGTTTCTCTGGCTCTCACTAGATTCTTCATGTATTGGAACTTAAAGCATGGAATAATCGGAATCGACGTCCACAAACTCAACCGACCCAAGATCCCGGAGATGGTCGGGGTCGCGGTTCCGATCACCCTCGTGCTCTTCGCTGCAATTTACGCTATGGTTGGAGGATCAAGCTCGATACCTCTCTTAGCTTATTGTCTCGTCGTTGGACTTGCTGCACTTGTAGGCGCGGTCGATGATCGCCTCAAGCTGAGAGGAATCTTCAAGCCTCTCCTCACGCTCCTTTGCGGCTTGCCCGTCTTAATTCTGGGTCTGGCATTTCCAGGTCAAGTCTATACCTCAACTCTGCACGTCCCGTTGTTCGGGGGTTACCATCTTCCAGTAATCTATCCTCTCACAATACTAGTCGCCGTCTCTGTTACATCGAACACGGTCAACATGCTGGACCCTCTCAACGGTTCGATGGCTGGGGGGATATCGATAGTTGCGGGAGGGCTACTTATTGGCTCGCTGCTCGTCGGAGCCGGTTCTACGTCTATCTTTCTCTATGCTAGCTTAATGTTCTCACTGTTAGGATTCCTGTACTACAACCGTTTTCCGGCACGGGCGTTCGCGGGGAATGTCAGTCAACTGTCAATCGGCGCCTCAGTGGGTGCTTTGGCGATTCTCGGGAGAACTGAGATCGCAAGCATTGTTGCGATCTTCCCCAACATCCAGAATTCCTTCTTCTTCCTCTCAAGGATTCGACGCTTCACGGAACACAGGGAATTGACCTCAAAACCGACAAAGCTCCTGCCAGACGGGAGGCTCGCTGATTCAGAAGATCCGCGCGCCCCGTTGACTTTGGTCAGAACGCTACTCATAGGTCGTCCCGCCACCGAGAATGAAATCGTATCCACGATATGGATGCTCTTCCTAACCTCAACGAGCTTGGCAATGATTACTCTTCTCCTGACAGGAGTTCCACGATGAACAAACGTGCTGTCGGCTACGAACTAGTCGTTTTCGTAACGCAGTGGGGTCTCATGCTCTTTGGATTTGGCGTCCTGACCAAAATCATTGCACCATTGAACCTTGTGAGCACGAGCATGTCTCTCGGCCTGTATCTCGACGCAGCAGTAAAGGGGCTCATAGCCCTCGTTCTTTCGGTGACATGGCTTTTCATTTGGGATCGTCAGGTAAGGCTCTATTTCCGTAGACGAGGAAAATAGATTCTGCGCTCAGAAAACTTCCGCTGCCTTCCAATGGTTTCCTCGAACCATTGTAAGGCCCATGTCGGTGTTCTTCGTAAACCACAAATCATCTGGCAGAGCATTGGTCTTGGCGCAGGTGGGTATCTCCTCTTCTAGCGCTAATCTGGCCGCGAGCCACGGGAAATTCCATTCGGGATGTCCAAGTTTTATTGAAGCAAGCGAGAGGTAGTGGACATTGGTCGTGAACCGACAGTTGATTTCAGTTGGGCAGGGAGCACCCTTCGCGTCCTCTTTTAGGTCAACACAGAAAATCCCGTGAGGTTTCTTTGAAACGGCGCTTATCGCTTCCACTGCTTTCTTGTTGACCGTGTCCAAATGAACAACCCGGTTGAGCTTCGACGTGCCTCCAGAGCCTACGATCCGGTGGCCCACCCAGCTCAGCCTCTCGCGAATCATAGAAGTGACCAAGCCACCTTTATTCCAGAGAGACATGAAACAAAAGTCTCTTCCTGGAAGATATTCCTCCGCGACGAAGTTCGCTTTGATTCCTTGATCCCAATGGAACTTGACCCAATGTTCCGCGATGCTCGGACTAGTTGCTTTACAACTCATGAGGCCGCCCGCTCCTTCTCGAGCGCGAATCCAACACGGATAATCGAGCAGGCGGAGCTTCCGCATATTGGAAGAATCATCGTGAGAGATGGGGATTGGTTTCTGTCGCAGCCCTGACTCGTGCCATCGAGATAATGCTGCGAATTTGTCGAGACACGTAGAAACCGTTTCAGAGTCGGGAAGAAATATCCGCGCCCGGATTCGTGAACGATCATTCGAGACTCGCTCGACCTCCGTGTCTGGTTGTGGCATGACCAGCTCAACCTTCGCATTTTCAATGATTTTGTTCAACGCGGCAACATATCCACGGTCATGAGCACCGGGAAGATGGAACGAATAATCCAACCACATGTTTAGTTCGAGACTCGTCCTATCTACATCGCCGCCCGTCAGTACTAGAGAACGTCCGTCCTTGCTAACTCTGAGACTCCAACACACATTGTGGCCCGCACTTCCTCCCGCTCCAGTGACAAAAATACTCTTCATCCGCCAACCTTGAGAAGTCGTTCAACTATCGGAGCAACTAATAAGTAGGGAAGTCAAGCGTCGCACTCCAAATTCGAGTTCGGCTAATGGTCTCAACTGATGAGAGCACTCTTCGCTGTACTTTTGCTACTCGTGTTGACCGTCGTTTTTCTCCCTCACCCTGGTACTGCGGCAACGGACTGCCAAAGGGCAACCTGCTCCGCATCATTCGAACGAACTATCTCAACTAACGCCTGGGGCGTCACTACCGTTAGCGACTACGTGAATCTGACAAGCGCCGCTCCAGTTACCCATCTGACGATCGGCATCCCCGCAAGTGTGAGCGACGACCTTCGATTCACCGTAGCAAGAGCTCAGGGAGTCAACCTCCAAGTCTCCAAACAGGACCCAACGCCGAGCCAAAACTACACTACACTGAACGTTCAATTTCCAGCAAGCGAGATGAAGTTCGTTTTCAACGTGACCACGGTTTTTGCCGGACTTCTATCGTACAGCCCTGGAGCGAACAGCTTCACATTCGAAGCTAACCCGTTCCCGCTCGTCGACGGCAGTTACAACGTTACTAGAGCAAAAGTAACCCTCCAGACTGGCGACTGGCAGTCTCCCAAGATTCCACTCCCTCTAAACCAGACAATTACTGGTGGAACCTTCACCTGCACGCTGCCTAGTACTGGCTCTGATAATTGTCCTGGATCGAGTCCGCTCAACTTTGGCAACTCGACCGTATGGAAAGTTACCTTCGCCTCGTCAGCGACTCAGA
>Ga0209805_1000434_pt1 | contig 25591 bp, 23 predicted proteins | sample GraSoiAngelo_148_FD_185905 | JGI IMG/M metagenome (GOLD analysis project Ga0209805, IMG submission 185905) | Grasslands soil microbial communities from the Angelo Coastal Reserve, California, USA - 14_1009_09_20cm (SPAdes) (version 2) | ecosystem: Environmental > Terrestrial > Soil > Grasslands ...
CAATCATCCAGCAACAATACAATTCGCCAGCGGATTACGCTCGCCCCGCATGGCGCACGCTGGATGTTTGCGCTCGATCGGCCCTCTGAAATCCCACCCGGTGCGATCCTTGCGCGTGGCGATTACCTCTGGAGCATTCAGACAATTCGAAAGGCGCGGCGATATGAAGTCGTTTCGTCTCTCGGTCCCGCTCGAAAAGAATTGACGCCTGGCGAACGGCGGGAAGCACTCGAGCTTCCGCCATCGATTAGTCCGGCTGTGCGCGAGCTGGCACAATCCTGGACGACGCAGAACTCCAATCCGCGCGCCATAGTGAATAGCGCGCTCCAGTTTTTCCGGACCGGCTTTCGCTATTCGTTGACGCCAGGCGAGTACAGAAAGAACGATCTGGAACAATTTCTCTTTCATCGACGGGTTGGTTTTTGCGAACACTACGCCGCCAGTTTCGCTACCTTAATGCGCCTGGCAAGAGTTCCTGCGCGGGTAGTCGTCGGGTATCTAGGCGGTGAGTACAACGATCTGGGGCATTTCTTCCTCGTGCGACAAGCAGACACGCATGCGTGGTGCGAAGTCTGGCTTCCAGACAGCGGATGGACACGAGTGGATCCAACCACCGCAGTCGCACCTGGGCGAGCAAGCCTCGATCTACATTCGTTTTTAGAAAGAGGCATCGCTTCAGGGCAAATGGAAGCTCGCCGAAGCGGGTTCCTCACGCAGTTAGCCCGGTCCCGATTATTCACCAACGCTCGCCTCGCCTTGGAGACACTCAGTTACGAGTGGGACACTCGGGTGTTGGCCTTCGATGCAGATGTACAAGAAGTGTTACTGGACTCAATGGGCCTCGCGAACCGCGGAACGTTCGTCCTCATTATCGAAATCCTGATTGTCGCAATCGCACTGCTCGTAACCTATTTCGGCTGGATGCAACTGCGGACGCGCTCACGCGCGGACCGGGTGAAGACGTCCTATGAACGCTTTTGTCGAAAGGCCGCCCGCCTGGGTGCGCGGCGCGACCCCTGGGAAGGGCCCTCAGATTTCTCAAGACGCGCCGCGCTGTTGTTGCCTGACCAATCGGAGCGCATTCGTCAAATTTCGGATATCTACATCGCGCTGCGCTATGCGGCCGAACCTGCAAGTGTAGCTGTAGCTCTCGACGGGTTCGCGAAAGAGGTTCGCGCGTTTGGCAGATATCGGTAGGAACGGTGCACTGATGGAAAGCTGACGCCGTGTCCCGAACTGGAATTGGCGAAAAGTGCAAGATAATAGCAAGAGCGCCAATACTAGGCAACGGTCTGACTAATAGCCTTGACATCGTCGGACGGCGATAGGCAGAATCACACTCGCGTTAAGTAGGTTTGTCCTCCACCACCTCCACCTGACGTGCTTTCCGCCGGGGTTAACCCGTGAACGAAAGTCTCGTTTGCACAAAAACGTAAGAAACAGCCCACTTCAGCGAAATGAAAGAAAGAATCATCACTCCATTAATTCCGTTTAGAAAATCAATTGCACTAACTCTCACCGGGTTTTTGCTTGCTTGCTTTGCACAAAGTGCACAATCGAATGAACCGACCGATGGAGTTGGCGGACAACTCCCGGACGTAACCCAACGCTATGATTTCAATTTGGATGGCCATCCTGACTTCGTCCTCAACCGCGGCCCCGCAACCGGTATTTGGTATTTAGATAGCATTATTTTCCTGAGCGGCGCTTTAGCTCCGACTCTGCCACCCTTTGGCTGGAGGCTAATTGATGCAGCGGACTTTAACGGAGATGGGCATCCTGATTACGCCCTTTTCAATAATAGCACCCGTCAAACAGCGATCTGGTATCTCAACAACAATGTTTTCATTAGTGGCGCGTACGGTCCAACCGTGCCGGCCGGCTGGGCATTGGTGGCAGTCGGGGACTTCAACGGCGACGGTAAACCGGACTATGTCCTTTACAATTCAAGTACCCGTCAAACAGCGATCTGGTATCTGAATAACAACGTTCTCGTGAGCGCCGGGTTTGGGCCAACTCTGCCATTCCTTTGGAAAATCGTGGGAACGGCGGATTTTAATCTAAACGGGCGTACTGACTACCTTCTTTTCAATACAAACACCGGTCAGACTGCGATCTGGTACATGTCGGGACGGACACGCGTAGGTGCCGTGTATGGTCCTTCGGTTGGGGTCACCTTCTATCAATTGAAGGGTGCTGCCGATTACAGTGGAGAGGGGTATCCTGATTACATTCTTTTTAATATAAGCACCCATCAAACACTGATTTTGTTTCTGCATAACAATGTGTCTGTAGGCTCCGCCTTCGGCCCGACTCTACCGGCCGAATGGACGTTAACCTTGCCCTGAAAGCTGGCGCACCATCCGGGAGCGCAGCGGAGACGGTGTGCTTTCGGCTCCGTCTCGGCCTCGTCACAAATACTTTTCGGGAATTGGATCCTCTACGCTCTCCTGTTGCCAATAGATATTTACGATCCACCAGCGATTGCCGTCGTAAAACAGCTGTATGCTATTGATTCCGCGCATGAACGATTCCGGATCGTCTTCGCTGTGACGCGATTCATACGTGCTCCAGACGTGAGCGATGTGTCCGAATTGTTCGGTGCGACGCGCAATTTCTTTTTCGAAAAATCCGTGCTCGGCAAAATACGGTTCCACGCGTGCGATGAAACCTTCTACGTCCAGGATTTGCGGTGCCAGACCGTCATTCGCTCCTGCCTTGGCAGTCGGAATTAGACGCGCACCTGGATAATACAACGACCGTTCGCGATCCCAATCGCGTTTCTGGCCAGCCGGTCCCGAAATCGAATCATAAGCAGCCGCGATAATCGCATCGAGCGACGCTACATCAGACGGATTACTTTCTGACTTCGACATTGGACGTTGGGCGTTCGATGTTTTTCTCTACCGTCCCTCAACTCTCAACTATTAACTCTGTCTGACCTGTTGAAGAACTTTCATCGCGGCATTATGCCCGGGAATCCCGCTGACTGCCCCGCCACGCAGTGCACTCGATCCGCAAAAAAACACGTTCTCGTATTCGGTCTCCACTCCCCACTTGCCGACTTGTTCTTTTCGTTCCGCAAACGGCCAGGACGGGGCGCTTTGAAAAATGTTACCCTGAAACATCCCCAACGCGTCCTCGATATCGACCGGACTTTTGCTCTCGATACAGAGGCTGCCATCACGCGCCACGGCCAGGCAATCCTCCAGCGGCTCGTCCAACCACTGATTGACGCTCTCGATGAATCTTTTCTCGGCATGCTTTCGCATGGTCCTGTTATCGCGCACAAACAAGTTCCATGGCGCATCCAGTCCGAACAACGTCATCGTATGGAAACCTTTCTCTCGCAGCTCGGGCGCAAGAATGCTGTCGTCGGTCAATGTGTGGCAATAAACTTCGCATGGTGCTTTGTTCGGCAGCCGCCCGCTACATGCCTGATCGTAGCTGACATTCATTTGCTCGTAGCTTTCGTCGCTGTGAAACGTCCCGCACCAAGCCTGATCCGATTTATATCTCGTCGCCTTCAATTTCGGCAACCGTTGCAGGAGCATGTTGATCTTAAACACGGAGCCTTCGTCCGTGGCATCCGGCTGGTACAACTGACCGATATACTTTGCCAACACGTTGCGACCAAAATTTACCAGGAGATATCGCGCTTCGACGGTTTGTTGTTCTCCATCCTTGTAAAAATCAACTGTTCGCTGTTCCCCGGCCAGGCCGAGCGCGCGAAGGTCGATGTTTGTGAATATTTCCGCGCCAGCGTTCCGCGCCGCTTGCTCCAGTTCGCGTACTACCGCACCCATGCCGCCGACCGGCACCTTCCATTCGCCTGTTTTGTTACCGATAAGATGATAAATGAAACAACGATTCTGCAGGAGCGACGGATCGCGTGGATGTGTCAGGACACCGATTTTTGCATCGGTGAAAACAAGACCACGGACCAGATCGTTTTTTAAGTACCGTTCGATTGCAGTCCCGAGCGGTTCCTCCACCAGGCTACGCCAGGCTTCGCGAGAAACATCATCGGCATTGAAGCGCCGTCGAAACTCCTCTCTCGCGATCAATGGTTCCAGCATCGCGTCCCAAACCTTTTCAGCAAAAACGCGCGAGAGATTGTAAAACTCTTTCATCTGCGTGAATTCCGTGTCGCTCCCGGTCAGTTCGAACATCGACTGGCGACCGACTTCCTCGTCCACGTTGCTTAGGAGCAAACCATCGTGTTGCCCGTGGTTGAGATAAGGGGTAAACGACGCCGTCGCGCGTCGGCGCAATTCAAGTTTCAATCCAAGGTCCCGAATGATTTTCTCGGGTAGCAAACTGACAAGATAGGAATACCGCGATAGGTGCGCGTCGTAATCTGGAAACACTTTCTGCGAAGTCGCGGCGCCGCCGATGTAATTGTTTTTTTCCAGAAGCAGAACACTCAGGCCTGCGCGCCCAAGATAGCTCGCCGCCACAAGACCATTGTGTCCTGCGCCGAGGATTACCACATCGTACTGCGATTTCATGGCCGCATGCTTACATCAAACATCGCAAAGCAAACATCAAACATTTCTGTGCGGAAAGACTTATGCGTACGGCATGAGAGAGCGATTGCAGGCATTCATTTGTAAAACGACACGTGTTGCGGCAGGGGACATCGATGCAATGCTTAATAATGAACGAGACGCAAGTTCTCGGCGCACTGATCTGCTTCGGGTGTGTGACTGCGATGGCGGTGGAACAAAGCGCGACAACGTCACCTTCGGCGTCACCGGCGGAATTGGAGTTCGATCATGTTTGGATTGTGGTGACACGCGATGCCCCGGAACGAGCAGCGTTGGAAAAAACGGGGTTGAAGATTTCGCCTGATGTGAATCGTCACGACGGACAAGGAACAGCGTCAATCACGGCTGAGTTTCAGAATTCTTACATCGAGCTGATGTGGCCGGACCCAACGGTTTCGGTTGCGCCCGGCGCTGAGCGCGGCGTCGAAAAGTTCAAGAATAGAATGAACTGGCGGACGAGTGGCTGGTGCCCGATCGGCATCGGACTTCATCGGATGGGAACCGCGACGCCGTTGCCGTTTCCCACTTGGACGATCGCGCCGGATTGGATGCCGAAAGGAACAGCGATTGAAATCTTGACAGCGCGGGACGACACAAAGAGCCCGTCGTTCTTCATCGAGCCCGATGTCCTCGCGGTGAAAGAAAAGGGAAAGACCGACAAGAACGATCCCAAGGTCGGAGCGGTGCAGCATGGAATCGGAGTCCAACGAATCACCGAGATTCGATTAGTTAGGCCAAAAGGATATCAGCCCGTGCCTGCGTTCGCGTATTTGGAAAAGGCCAGGATTTTACAGTCGAGTGAGGGAAATGAATGGGCCGTCGAAATCACATTCGACGGCGGGCAGAAAAGTCAGACGAAAGATCTACGTCCCGATCTACCGTTAGTCCTTCATTATTAGGAATCGCTTCCGCGCCGTTGCGAAGGATTGCCAGATGGCAGAAATATGATGATAAATGTCATTGCTGCCAGCTCTTTCCGCGAAGAATTTGAGTGTCATGAATGCACGAACAAACATCACGAATCGAAGATTACTAAATCCAACAGCGGAACTCGGCTTGCTGGCTGCAATTACGCTTGTGGTTCTGGGTCAACTTTCGGGTTCAAATCTAGCTAAAGCCCCGAGCACGTCCGAAGGCAATCATGCTGCGGTCAAAATAAACCCGCTCAAACCGCCAGCCCAGGGCAGCATACCTGTGGCTTTTCTTATTTCGGAAGGCGCGGTAATGATCGATTTCACCGGGCCTTGGGAAGTTTTTCAAGATGTGATGGTTCCCGGAAGGACGGATCATCCGTTCCATCTTTATACGGTGTCCGAATCGACTTCGCCCATCCATACGAGCGGCGGGATGAAAATAGTCCCCGAGTACACATTTGGAAATGCTCCAGCTCCGAAGGTAATCGTTATCCCTGCACAGAGTGAACCGAGCGAGGCGACGCTGGAGTGGATTCGTAAATCGACAAAGTCTACCGACGTGACCATGTCGGTTTGCACTGGCGCATTTGTGCTGGCAAAGACCGGTCTTTTGTCGGGCAAAGCCGCGACCACATTTCACGGCGCGTTTGTTTCTTTCGCCAATGAGTTTCCGGAAATCCACCTCAAGCGCGGAGCGAGGTTCGTCGAAGATGGAAACCTTGCCACCGCGGGCGGACTTTCCTCAGGCATCGATCTGGCGCTCCGAGTGGTCGAGCGCTACTTCGGCCGCGAGATCGCGCAGAAGACAGCTTATAACATGGAATATCAGGGGCTCGGCTGGATGAATCCTGATTCGAATCAGGCTTACTCCGCGACGCCGGTTTCCACAGCTGAACACCCACTCTGCGTAGTATGCGGAATGGATGTCGATCCTGCCAACGGGCCAAAGTCCGTTTTTAAAGGCGCGACCTACTATTTTTGTTCAGATGCTGACAAGAAAACATTCGACGCCGCACCGGATAAATTTGTGAACACCGACAGGAAAGGCTTGTGACGAGTGAGTGGCAAGTGGAGACGGGATATCATGCGGTCCGAAGCGAACTTTCCCCTCTCCTCCTCGATCGAGGAGAGAATGGAGCAGCGGGGCAGCTGCGACATGGCCGGCAAAGCCGCGAGGTAGCGGTCGAGCGACTGGGAGGACGCGAGATACAATTAAGGTGATGAATCGATGAATCAAAGTCCGTCTCGCGCAACGCGCCGAGTGGTTTTCGTGGCTGCGCCCGGCACTGAGATCCTCGACTTGGTTGGACCGCTGCAAGTCTTTGCTCGGGCGTCGGAAATTTTCGTCAGGCAAAATCCGGGCGCACCACCAATCTATTCAGTTGAAGTCGTGACTACATCCCCTCACCGCTCTCTTGTCGCGAATTGTGGTTTGCGAATCACCGCACACAAAACTTTTCGCGAGCTACGCGGAAACATCGACACACTGCTCGTAGCCGGTGGGACCGCGATTGAGAATGATCAAGTAGGTACGGAAGTGATCCGCTCGTTGAAAACTATCGCCAGACGAATTCGGCGAATCGGCTCCGTCTGCACCGGCGCCATGTTGCTGGCGCGAGCCGGTTTGCTTGACGGTCGACGCGCCACGACGCATTGGAACTGGTGCGAGGTTTTGATCAGGCGCGCGCCGCGCGCACGTGTCGATCCTGACCCGATATTTGTCCGCGACAAAAATGTCTATACGTCGGCGGGTGTTACGGCCGGGATGGACCTGGCTCTTGCGCTGGTGGAAGAAGACCACGGCTCGCGACTGGCGTTACAGGTCGCGCGCAATCTGGTGCTCTATTTGCGCCGGCCAGGCGGCCAATCACAATTCAGCGCCGCCTTATCATTGCAACTGACCGACCGAAAACCCTTACGCGAACTCGAGGCATGGGTGCTCGATAACTTAAACAAACCGCTGACTGTGCCGGTGCTGGCGCAACGGGTAGCGATGAGTCCCCGAAACTTCGCGCGCGTCTTCACCAAGGAATTGAAAACCACGCCCGCGAAGTTCGTCGAGCGTCTTCGCGTCGAAACCGCTCGTCGCCGGCTGGAAGAAAGTCAAAACAGTATGGAGTCGATCGCAAGCGAGTGCGGTTTCGGGAATGTGAATTCGATGCGCAATGTCTTTCAGCGCACATTGAAAATTGCACCTGGGCAATATCGTCGCCATTTTCGGCACACGAAACGACAACGCAGGTGAAAGCTTCGAAATACACTGGCGTTTTGGCGCGCGTCTATCTCGGAATCAGTTTCTTCTTCAGCGATCACGGCAATGCCCAGCCGAACGAAGCCGCCGGTTTTCTCAAATTCGCGCTGAAAAATGGTTATTCCTGGTACCAAGGTTTGCTTAACTCAGCGGTTGTCCCGCACGCCGCGACTTTTGCCAAGCTGGTGGTGATCGGCGAAATCTACATTGGGATCGCGCTCGTAATCGGCCTCACCACCCGTTTGGCCACCGCCCTCGCGCTGTTCTTGCTTCTTAATTATATGTGCGCGAAAGGAGCGGTCCCGTGGGGCCCCGGTATCGATCAATCCGATATCCTTCTCGCGCTCATCATTTTCTTGAGCGACGCCGGTCGCACCTTCGGAATCGACAAACTATTGGCCGACCGGTTCCCCAAGTTCTGGATTTTCTAGCCGACCCCGAAGCAGTAGAATTTCAGTTTCTTGTCATGTCGTAACTCGCTAACGAAGGAGAATCGAAAATGTCAGCGTTTCCCGAGTCGAGATCTCGGATTTTTGATCTTGCGCGGAGCAGGATTCTTGCTCGCAGCGACTTTCGGCGTGCAAAAGATCGGCTGGTATTGGACAGCTTTTCACGCCGGGAAATCTTTATCAGCCATTGGATTGGCGCCGTTAATCGCAAGAATGGGTTTTCCAATCCCGGTGGTGCTCGCCTTGTGAATCACATTTAACGAATCAATTGGCGCTTTTCTGATCGGGTGTGGTTTTTTAACCAGAATACTGGCCGCTAGCGCCGCGCTTGGGATGGCCGGAGCACTCTACACCAGTGTTCGCCTGGACGAGGACTGGCTGCGAGCAGCGCTTTATCTGATCGTCTTTGTTGCCCTGCCTTTGATCGGCCCTGGAAAATTTTCTGTCGACCATCTGATCAAAAGCAAAACTGCTGCTCCCGCGCCGCCGCACTAAGGCAGCAATGTCCGGTGAGAGCGGGGAAAGAAAAGTCTCTCGCAATGTGCTTTTGCGGCGAGATAACATTTCTAGCCGATGGCCGCATTTGAATATCTTTCCGTTCTTATCTCAATCATCCTCGCTCTGGGCATGACACGTGTGCTGGGCGGCGTGGGTGAAATGCTGCAAGCTCGCTCCCATCGACGGATTTACTGGGTCCATGCCGTCTGGATCATTAATCTCTTCCTCTATCTGGTGATCGCATGGTGGATTTTCTACCGATGGCGCAATCAGGAACCATGGAGATTCTTGCTGTTCATCTTTGTACTGATCTCGCCGACACTCTTATATCTGGCGTCGCTCCTGCTCTTTCCAAGGGAAGGCGATGTCGATGCTGCTGTTGATTACAAGACGCACTACTACGCGAATCATCGCGCCTTCTTTATTCTGTTCGCTCTATTTACACCGGTCGATATTGCTGACTCGCTGCTCAAAGGCGTCTCGCACTTCCTTGCACTAGGGCCGCAATATTTTATCAGCAACGCCCTTTACTTCGCCGGCCTAACGACTGCTGCGATCACACGAAACGAGCGCTATCATGAGTTCTACGCGATCTTCTTTCTCGTCCAAACTATCGTCGTCAGCTTCCTGATTTTTCAGACGCTTGTGTAAACACGCACCACGCGAGGCATGTTTGCCCTCTGGTTTACAGAGCCGGTTTTCAGTTCTCAGCTTTCGCGCCGATTTGCAGCACGACACGAAATCGCGCTTTGCCGCTCATCATCCGGTCATAGGCCTCCGCTGCTCGATCGAGCGAAAAAACTTCGTTCATCGATTGCACACCATTTAACGCGCTGAATTTGAGCGTATCCTGTGAATCGATTGAGGTCCCCGAGTACCAGCCTTTCACCGCACGCTGTCCGGTGATCAGCAGAATCGGATCCACGGAGAGTGGGCCGGCCGCGCCGATCACGATGAGCGTTCCGTTAGGTCCAAGTCCGCCCAACACCGACGCCATTGCGTCGCCGTTGGTCACCGTCGCGATGACAACTTTGGCGCCACCTAACTTGCTCAGTTCCGCCGCCGGATCCGACGATTGACTGTCGATGTAATGCCGCGCACCGAGCTTTTTCGCCAACGGCTCCTTGTCCTTTCCGCGCGCGATCGCCACCGTATTAAATCCCATCTTGGCCGCGAATTGAACACCGAGATGACCAAGTCCGCCGATCCCAAGCACGCCGACAAGATCACCGGGTCGCGCGCCGCTGTTACGCAATGCGTTGAACGTTGTGATTCCCGCGCACATCAATGGCGCGCCCTCAACTGAGTTCAAATCGTCCGGCACAGACGCGAGCGCTTTCGCCGGTGCGACCATGTATTCGGCATAACCGCCATCGAACGAGATTCCGGTCGTGAGCAATTCCACCTGGCAGGCAAAGAAATCGCCGCGCCGACACGGATCGCAATGTCCGCAATGCGAAGCGTGCCATCCAACGCCCGCCCGCTGCCCCGATTTCCAATCCGGAACGTCGGGCCCGACAGCATCAATCACGCCGATCACCTCATGGCCGGGAATTCTCGGATATTGGATCCCGGGCCAGAGTCCATCTTTGACTAACGAGTCACTGTGACAAACGCCACACGCTTCAACTTTCACCCGGACCCAACCTGATTTGGGTTCCGGAATCTCCCGCTCCACCACTTCCAACGGTCCCTTTGCCTTTGGAATCTGCACCGCGCGCATTTTCTTCGCCATGAGTCTCCAATCGTTCTCCTCTCTCGAAAAGGCAAGATCTGTAGCGGCCGTGTGACCGCCGAATTCATTAACCAAATCGATTATGATTACGAACGCGAGCATGGACATGAAAATCAGAACCGTCACGCTTCCCGATGGCGAGCGCGTTCCAGTACTGGGTCAGGGTACCTGGCGCATGGGCGAGAATACACGAACGCACGAGGATGAGATCGCCGCATTGCGGCTCGGAATCGAGTTGGGCATGACATTGATCGATACCGCCGAGATGTATGGCGAAGGCGGTGCGGAAGAGGTCGTAGCGGATGCAATCGAGAATCAGCGCGATCGCGTGTTTGTTGTCTCCAAAGTGTATCCGCATAACGCGTCACGCACAGAATTGCCAAAAGCATGTGAGCGCAGTCTCAAACGTCTCCGAATAGACGCGATCGACCTTTACCTTTTGCATTGGCGAGAAAGAAGCACGCGGCTCGTCGAGGCAGTCGAGGCATTCGAGAAACTCAGGGCTGCTGGAAAGATCAAACGCTGGGGTGTCTCGAATTTTGATGTCGATGATATGAAGGGGCTGTTGGACATCGAGAACGGTTTCGCATGTTCCGCTAATCAGGTTCTCTACAATCTGGAAGACCGGGAGATTGAATCCGGTCTTCTGCAATGGAGCCAGAAGCATGAGATTCCAATAATGGCCTACTCTCCGGTTGGTCACGGGCGCGGATTGCTCGAAAACGCGACGCTCAAAAAGGTCGCGAAGCGCCATGACGCGACCCCTTCCCAAATCGCGCTCGCGTGGGTGCTGCGCCAACCGCGAGTCATTGCTATTCCCAAAGCAAGCAACGAAAAGCATGTCGGTGACAACGCGCGATCAATCGAGATCAAACTAACCGGGGAGGATCTCGCCGATCTCGATCAGGAATTTCCACCGCCCAAATCCAGGAAATCATTGCCGATGCTGTGACTGGCGTCTTCTTGCCTGGAAATGTTGGCGCGGGAATAAGTCTTGACACGAAATTCTCCTAAAGCGTAGAACCGGGGCGCTCATTCTCAAAGGAGCGCACCAATGAATACTTTTTTTAGGGGCAGACTGTTCATCGCTTATATCGGCACAATAAGTCTTACGTCCAGCATCTGTATTCCGGCGAATGCAGATGTCGTGACTGACTGGAACAACGCTGCGCTGGATGCGATTCGTGCGGGCAACACCTCGCCCCCGATCGCCTCGCGCGCTCTTGCTATTCTTCACGCGTCAATCTATGACGCAGTTAACGGCATTGCGCGGACCCATGAACGTTATCTGGTGCCAAGCGTAGCCCCGGCCACTGCGTCGCGTCCGGCCGCGGCGAGTGCCGCCGCACATAATGCACTCGTCCATTTGTTTCCGGCAAATGCAGCCAGCTTCGATGCGCTTAATGCGGCGATTCTTGCTGGAATTCCCGACGGACCGCGCAAGCGTGCTGGCATCGTTTGGGGAGAATTTGTCGCCACCGTGATACTGTTCGCACGCGCCAATGATGGTTCCAATGCTGTAGTCCCGCCACCCAGTGGCAGTGGCCCCGGGGTGTGGATACCGACTCCACCAGCCTTACTTCCCTATTTGCTGCCGCAATGGGGATTCGTTGTGCCGTTTGGAACGAGGAACAGCTCACAGTTCCGTCCTCCGGGCCCACCTCCTTTAGATAGCCAGCAGTACGCGGCGGATTACAACGAGGTTAAGGAACTCGGCGCGGCTGTCGGCTCCACTCGCACAGAAGATCAAACCGAGATCGCCTTGTTCTGGGCCGATGGCGCAGGCACCGAGACGCCTCCCGGCCATTGGAACAGCATTGCGCAGATTATCGCCGACGCACAAGGCAATACGCTGGAAGAAAATGCAAGGCTGTTTGCATTGTTGAATATCGCCATGGCCGACGCTGCCATTTGCGCTTGGGATGCAAAGTACACATTCGACTTCTGGCGGCCAGTGACCGCGATTGCCTTCGCCGAACCAGAGCTGAACTGGATGTCATTCATCGTGACACCGCCCTTCCCAGATTACGTTTCCGGCCACAGTACATTCAGCGCCGCGGCTGCGACCGTCCTTCCACTGTTTTATGGGACGGAAGATTTGCCCTTCACAACCGGCTCAGATTTTCTCCCAGGCGTGTACCGCAGCTTTCCAACGTGCCTCGACGCAGCCGAGGAGGCAGCAGTCAGCAGGATATACGGGGGCATTCACTTTCGATCGGCAAGCGAAGATGGCTTGCACGCAGGAATCAGTATCGCTGAATGGACTGTTACTCACTACCTACTGCCAAAGCACAATCGCTAGATGCCTGACCACCTGCCGCTGACTTTCGGATTTCAGCAGTTGCGGTAGCTTGGAAAGATATTGACCGTCCATCGAAATCCTGTCTCGATGGCGCGCATGAAGACAAAGACAATTGGATTAACTCTGGCGTTTTGCTTTTTGGGAGCTGCAGTGGGCCTCGCCGCCGATCCGCAGGTGGGCACTTGGAAGCTTAACGAGTCGAAATCGAAGATCACACCCGGCACTTTGAAAAACACGCAGGTTGTTTACTCGAGTATGTTGGGGCAAGTGAAAATCAAGGCAGATGGCATCGACGCGAATGGTAAGCCGTCGCACACAGAGTGGTCAGGGAAGTTCGACGGGAAAGATTATCCCGTTACTGGCGACCCGAACTCAGACGCTCGCTCCTACACGAAAGTCAATGATCGGACGCTTAGGACCACCAACAAGAAAAATGGCAAAGTTACGGTCACAGGTCAGATTGTCGTCTCAGCCGATGGCAGAAGCCGCACCGTCACTTTGAACGGAACCACTCCGAAAGGTAAAAAGTTCAAGAACGTCGCTGTTTACGACAAGCAGTAATCGTCGCAGGACTTATAGGCTGGGGAACTGTTAAACATGCTTAGTCGTCGTGGTCCTCACCACGCGACCAATCACCGCGATCTCGCTCTCGATCCTCCAGACCATACTCATCGCCATCTTTACGGTGAAGTTTCTTCCATTTCACTTTCCATTTGCCGTGCTTGAACTTCGTGATGGGTACCCAGGTTTCATATGCGCGAGGTGCTGATCCAAGAGACGCGAAATTTTCACTGGACAGTCCCAGCAAGTCGAGGGTGCTCGTGTCGAGACGGCCGGTCGACGGAAGTCCCGACGCCGTTTGGAACGCGCTCATGGCAACCGCTGTCCGCCGTCCATACCTACCATCAATACGGCCGCGGTAATATCCGTGAGCGATCAGTTGACGCTGCACTTCCGCGACAGCGGCACGTGTGCTGATACGACGCTGTGCCGAGCTAAAACTGCCGCCGTTGAAATTCGGGTTCATCTCGAGCTGGCGATCTGGTTGGTTTGACGGGGGCGGCGGCGAATGCTGCCCGAGCCGCGAGCTATTATCCGGAAGAACCTTGGCAAATTGAGTCGCAGCAGATTTTCCAGTCGGTTGGGCCGACGAGACCGAACTCGAGGTCATGTTGAGTGAGCGCAGTGTCTCTGGGTTAATGTCACCAGTCACTTTCAACCCGTTACGAATTTGGTAACGCCGAATCGCGGCAGTAGTCTCGGCACTTTTCTCGCCACTGACATTCCCATAGTAAAACCCTTGGTCTTTCAAGGTTTGCTGCACCGATTGGATCGCTTGATCGGCGTGCACAGAGCTCGCAACAAATAGAACAACGAAAATATGGACAACTGTCCTTTTTATCGCTGGGAAGTTCACGTTACGCTCGCTGCTTGTGATTCGCGCGCGATTGCATGAGCGCGTGCGTCCCTGCACGACTGAGGCCTCTGCAGAATTGTTCAGCAACTAAGAAAGCGAATTGCAAAAGACAAAATCCTGATCCGGCCTTTGGATTTGATTCCAAAAAAAAGCTGGCTCGAACTATCATCCGAGCCAGCTCCCTTGAATCTGTTTCCTACGCTAACTTAATAGCGATAGTTGTGATGATACCGATGGTGGCGGTAAACCCGATGCCCATTGTACCCATTATATCTGTAGTACCCGGGGCCGTTATAATAGCCATAGGACCGATAGGGTCGATAATATCCGTACGGATAATACCCGTTTCCGTAACCCGGATAGCCATAATAGCTGTACCTATAAGCTGGATACCCGAATCCAACTCCAACGCCCCCAACTCCCACTGAAACCTGAGCGTCAGATCGCTGCACGGGCACAAAAGCCAATCCGCCTGCCATCAAAGCAATTAAAAGCAGTCTTTTCATTACAGTTTACTCCCTTCCTTCTTTGTTGTTTTGCGAGGGAGGAAAGCTCCCTATTAAGGATTCCCCGACGCTTAATGAATATGCGTCACCCTCTATTATATAAATCGGATGCCGACCGCTTCACGGCTCCCTGAAAAGATTAAAAACAGGCCCGGTTTTGTGACTGACACATCTGTAGCCACGGCCCTGTGGGCCGTCTTCCTTATGTGAGAAAGAACCTGGAGGTGGACCGGCCATAGGCCGGTGGCTACAAAATTCATGACCTCGCTTCTAGTTCTCGAGAATTGATTCCAGTGGAAGGCCTGGATCGAGATGATTCGAAGCGAGCCAGTCACGATTGAAGAGCGTCGACTGATATTTGTGCCCCGAGTCGCAAAGAACCGTGATGATGGTTTGACCCGAGCCAGATTCTTTGGCGAAGCGCACCGCTCCGGCGACATTAAGGCCGCTTGATAGACCGAGGAACAGACCTTCTTCACGCAGAAGTTGGTAAATGATCGTTAGGCCAGTCTGATCCGGAATGCGATAAGCTCGATCGACCTTAATGCCTTCGATATTCTTTGTGACGCGACCCTGACCGATTCCTTCTGCAATAGAATCGCCGTCGTTCGTTTCCAGATTCCCGTTGGTAAACCAGGACCACATCGCCGCGCCGTACGGATCGGCGCAAACGATCTGGATCTTCGGATTTTGTTCCTTGAGATAGCCGCTTACACCGGCAAGCGTTCCGCCGGTGCCAACGGCTGCGACAAATGCGCTCACCTTGCCCTCGGTTTGTTTCCAGATTTCAGGGCCAGTGCTCCGATAATGCGCGTCACGATTGGCCGTGTTATCGAACTGGTTCGCCCAGAACCAGCCTCGCTCCTCTGCCAGGCGACGCGCGATATGATTGTAATTTTCCGGATCCTTGTATGGCTTTTCCGGCACCGCTTTTACCTCTGCGCCGAGCGTACGGAGCAAATGCATTTTCTCCGGCGACTGATTATTCGGAATCACAATCACAGTCCGATACCCTCTGGCGCGCCCGATCACGGCAAGACCGATTCCGGTGTTGCCCGCAGTTCCCTCAACGATCGTTGCGCCTGGTTTAAGCCGACCCGCTGCCTCCGCGTCAGTGATGATTCCGTACGCGGCTCGATCTTTCACCGATCCGGCCGGATTCATGAATTCCGCCTTTCCCAGAATTTCGCAGCCGGTCAGCTCCGACAGACGCCGCAGTCGAATCAACGGCGTGTTCCCAACGTATCCATCAACCCCGAAAGCGTTCGGAGTCAATGCCCGGTGTGTCGCAGTCATGTCATCTAAATTCCTTCTTGAAATTGTTAAGCCACTTCTCAGCCAAATCCAGTCGACGCGCGATTGTTCGGCGATGATAGTGCGCGATTGTGTTGAAAACTTTATTCCATTTTCTTCTCGTTGCCTTCGGCAGCCTATCGCTGCCGGCTGTTTGTCTTGCGGAAAGCTTCACCATCGAACAGGTGCTGAGTGCGCCATTCCCTTACGGCCTCACGAGCGCGTCGCATGCGCCGCGCGTGGCCTGGATTTTCGACAATAAAGGGGAGCGCAACATCTGGGTCGCGGACGCCTCCGATTTCGTGCCGCGGCAAGTGACACATTATACAGGCGATGAAGGTCAGCAGATCGCGAGTGTGCGGCTGTCGCCAGACGGGAAAGCGATCGTCTACGCGCGCGGCACAGAGTTGAACAAGCAGGAAACATCAGCAAATCCGCTCAGCCTAACGAAAATGCCAAAACAACAGGCGTGGGCCGTCAATCTCGCCCGCGGCGAGCCGCGCTTGCTCGGTGACATTGGCTGCAGCGAAGAGGGCTGTGAAGACCTCCAGATTTCGCCCGACTCGAAAACGGTGATCTGGCCGGCGAAGAAACATATTTGGATCGCGCCACTCGATGGCACAAAAAAATCCGAGCAGCTCGAGGAATTGCTCGGCGAGAGCGACACGCCGCGCTGGTCGCCGGATGGAAAGCGGATCGCGTTTCGGTCGAATCGCAAGGACCATTCGTTTATCGCCGTGCTCGAGCTGGCGACGAAGAAAATCACTTATCTCGCACCGACGACGAATCGTGATGCCAGTCCAGTTTGGTCACAAGATAGCAAACAGATCGCGTTTATTCGCCAGCCCGGAGTTGAATTCAAACGGCCGCTCATTCCTGAATTCCCGCGGCCGTGGGCGCTTTGGATTGCAGACGCGCACAGCGGCGAGAGCCACGAACTCTTTCACAGCGGCAATGCGATGGAAGATTCGTTGCCGCTGTTTGCGTTTCAATCGCTGAAATTCACGAATGCAGGCCGCATCATCTTCGCAAGCGAGAAGGACGGACACAATCATCTCTATTCCATCGCAGCGGAAGGCGGCGCGCCGCAATTATTCACACCGGGTAATTTTGATGTAGAAGACGTCGTACTCAGCGCGGACAAGCGGAGTGTTCTTTACACGTCGAATCAAAACGACGTGGATCGCCGGCACATCTGGCGTGTCGGCGCGACCGGCGGCGAACCGGAAGCGCTCACCCGCGGCGAGACAATCGAGTGGAACCCGGTCGAGACGAGCGACGGAAAGACCTTATTGTGTCTCGGTTCAACCGCGACTTCGCCTGCGATGCCTTATCGCGTCACCAGCAGCGGGCGCGAGTTGATCGCGAAGAATGTGCTTCCGGCTACGTTCCCGGAGGCGCAGTTAGTCACACCAAAGCAGGTGGTATTTAAAAGCGAGGATGGCCTCGAAATTCACGGCCAGCTGTTCACGCCAAAGAACCAGAAGCAACGCGGCCCCGCTCTCATCTTCACACACGGCGGACCGATCCGGCAGATGCTGCTCGGATGGCATTACATGCAGTATTACCACAACGCCTACGCGATGAATCAATATCTGGCGAGCAAAGGTTACACCGTGCTTTCGGTGAACTATCGGCTCGGCATCATGTACGGGCGCGCCTTTCGCGAGCCGCCAAACTCCGTGTGGCGCGGCGCCTCCGAATACCAGGATGTGGTTGCGGGCGCGAAATTTTTGCAAACGCTCGACAACGTCGATCCGCAGCGGATCGGTCTCTGGGGCGGATCCTACGGCGGGTTTCTGACCGCCATGGGCCTTGCGCGCAACTCCGACATTTTCAAAGCCGGCGTCGATTTTCATGGCGTGCACGACTGGGCCACTTTCTTGCCGATGTGGGTCGCGGAGGTCGACGCCAAGAACGCCGAGGTTGCGCCAGATGTAAAAGAAGCGCGCGAGCTCGCGTTCAAATCATCGCCTGTCGCAAGCGTGGCGACCTGGCGCTCACCGGTGCTGTTCATCCACGGCGACGACGATCGCAACGTGCCGTTCCAGCAAACCACCGATCTCGTCGAAAAACTGCGTGCTCAAAAAGTCGCATTCGAGGAACTGATCATCCCCGACGAAATTCACGACCTGCTCCGCTGGAGCGACTGGGTCCGTGCGTATCGCACCACTGCCGAATTCTTCGACCGCAGATTGGCTGCGTCCGGAGAACATCAATAAGCTCACTGGGAAGTGACGCCGCACTTGCGCGAATTGGCTGCGCTTCGCGAGCGGTCAAATACCCAATGCAGATAAGACTGCGGAATATTTGGTCGTAAACGCGACGAGTTGCGGATGCGACGCCTCAAAATTTTCCACGGACTGTTTCAGTTCGTGCAAAAGTTTGTTCGTGTGTTCCGGTTTTTTCTCGGGGCGAATCGTTTCCCGGGCCGAAGCCTCAACCAGGCGAGCGATGCTGTGGGCATCTTCGTGATGCGTCTCCGAAACCTTGGCGATGGCTGGCTTGAGCTTCGACAGCAGGTCCAGTAACTCGGCTTTCCTGTCGGCCGGAATATTGTCGGCAGACTCGATAGCCGATTTGGTCTTCTCGATGTGTTCGTCAGTCATCTATGCTCTCCCTCTTACTTTTTATGATGTCGCTTTCCGATTTGCAGACACGGTGGAATGGGACGCGCCTAGAAACAACCTGCGATTTCAGAAATCCTCGCCGGACCCGAGCCAAAGACAATTCGCAGGTAATTAGTAGCTCACGATACTTCTGCGCCGCCGATCCGAAAAGCGCCTCGCACCCGGGGACTGCCCGAGTGCGAGACAACTTTTTCGTTCAGTCTGCTTCTTAGGCGCGACCTCCTGCCTTCTCGACGTCCGCAGGCGACGCCTTCTTCAAGGCATCGCCATTCCCAGCTGAACCGCTGCCGGTGAATTGCCGGATAAAATCCTCGAGCGGTTTCGAGCTGGCCGTATTTTCCTGAAGGTTTATCCCCGCTTTCTCACTCAGGATCAGGCTAAGCAATGTCTCGAGGACGTTTCCGCCACCACCTTGGACTTCACCGGGTTTGCTTCCAGCATTGCTGATGAACAGCCGGCTCGGCACGAGCGGCTGAACGCTCTTTGAAAATTGATCCGCGAACACGTTCAGTGCGTAGAGGCGCGGATCACGATAAGCGCCGACCTTCTGCAATGTAACGGCCGCCTCGGCCAAGCCCACCTGCGCAATCCGCGACGACTCACCCTTGCCGATGAGCTCCTTTGCTCGCGCTTCACCTTGAGCAAGTGTGATCTGTTTCTTCGCCAGCTGTTCTGCCTCGGCGAATTCAGCCTGACCACGATTGGCCGCTATCTGGACTGCAATCGCGCTTTGCGTCAGCTCGGTCTGGCGTTCGGCCTTCGCCTTCGCTTCATTAAGCGCGACCTGTTGCTTCGCGGCCTCCTCTTGCTTCGCATAGGTGGCGCGCTGTTCGTCCGCCAACCGCCGCATCCGCAGTTGATCGAACAACGTTTCAATTGGATCGGCCTGCCCTGCCGCGATTTCTCGCGATTCTGGCCGGCCAATCAAGACCGCCACCACATTGATGTCGTAGCGTTTGAAACGTTCGCCTAGCTCTTCCGTAGCTCGTCTCTGAATTTCTTCACGCTTCGTCAGCAAGTCGAGCATGTGTGATGTCTGCGCGACGTCGCGGAAGTAAGCGGTCAGAATCGGATCGAGCGTCTGCGTAATCAGCCGCTTCACATCGCCGAACCGCTGCACGACCGACGGCGCCTTCTGGTAGTCAATATGCAAGACTAACGACAGCGGCAGACGCGGTTCATAACCGTCGGCCGTGATCAGGTCAATGCTAGTCAGGTCCTCGTCATAATGGTGCGCTTCGGTCTGGCCACTGATCCAGCGCAGCACGAAGTTGATCGTCGGAACTAGTTCGACTTTCACTGCGTAAGGATTCAGTGCGTATTTGCCGGGAGTAAGCGCCGAGCGCCAGACACCTCGGTGGCCGGCTTCGACTTGTTCGCCGTAACGGAACGATTCGCCGGTGGTGTCGTCTCCGGCAGCGCCATGATACGAAACAACCACGCCAACATAGCCAATCGGAATCAGGGTCTTCGCCTTAATCTCAACCGTGCCAAACCACCGATTGATGAAAAACGTGCCGTCCGTCAGCACTTGTAACTGTTTGCCACGTTTTCCTCCAAGTTGCAGGAAGGCTTCCGGGTCCTGGAAATAATTGTGATCTCTTCCATCGATCGCCTTGACCTCGGGCGCGATAATTTCACCCGAGCCAATGGTTGGTCCATCCTGGATACTGACTACGCCGATCGTATCGACATTCGGATTGAACTCCGGAATTTTGTCGGCTAACGAGGGCGGCGCGCCCGCTTCACTCGCACTGGTGTCGCTGATGTTAGCTTGGAAATGCCTTAGGTCACCGGATCCGATAACCACCGGATCAAAAGCCCGCAGCGAGGCGAGTTGCGCCTTCCACGATTCGTAACGGTCGGCTGATTCGCGCACCGGCCCGGAGAAAACGCGTTCTTCAGTAATGACTACGAACAGCGCCAGGTTAATGGCATAGACGCCTTCGCGCAGAATTCCGCGCTGCCGTCCTCTCTGACCCTCGGCTTCGAGGAAACGGAAGGCGTCCTGGAAATGATTGGAATCCACCGTTCGGCCGAGCGTTTGGACCGGCTCGAGCGGAACACCGTCCCGCGCATAAACGTAAGCCATTTTTCCTTCGGCTACGCTAACGAGCGGTTCCTTATGAATGCGGTATTGCCACGGATACAAACCGAAGTGAATACCGCCACGTAAGAATTTGGCCTGATAACCGGCCTCACCATTACGGGCGATGATCTGGCCTTCGCGCAGCGAACCTTTGCTGCTCCAGATCTTTTCGATGATGCCAACCTGCGTATGTGGAATGTAAACAATTCCGAGCAAACGCGGGAGGCAAAACAAAAACATTACAACTGCAAGCCCTCCTACCCACAAAACCCACGGGGCTACTGAAAGTGAGAGAGCGATGTTAGTCATATTTGTTACTCCTTGTTTAACTGTCACCCATTTAGACAGCGCGGAGCCTTGCAACCGCGAACGCGTTCACCCGATTTTTAGCGATTTATTTTCAAGATTGGCACGCCGCTTGTTTCCGCCCCAGCCGATGGCGAATGCCACACGAGAGCGAGTGTGGGAGTCGATCCAAACTCACCAAGCGGTTGGTGAAATCATCTCCGCTCTGGTAAACGCCGAACTTGCAGCGCGTCTGTGTCGGACGCCGAGGTCCTTTTACCCAGTCTTTTTCGATTTTGTTCGCAGCGAGAGTTGACTGGCTAGGGCATTGAGGATTTCCGGGTTCCCGAGCGCCCAGGCATTATCAATCGTCATTCTCTTGAAGCGCCACTTGTCGCGATCGCGCATCAGATTGCAATCGTAGCGATTCATCAGTAGCGCATATTCCGATCCACGGCGCGAACCCTCACGCGGCATGAAATGCTGCGACAAAACGTAGGCATACAACGTAGCTGTATCATCGACAATCTCGATTTGGAGATTGCTTACACTGTGGCTGGTATCAAGCGGACCGATCAATGGAAGAACCGCGTTCAGGATAACGTCGCGACCAATGAGTATTGGAAAATCGATCTCGAGTTTTCTTCCCGCCGGCCTGAAATCGAACCGGCAATCCTCCGTCAATGCCGACGCCAGCGAATCGGCATCACCGTGGTCGAGACCAAAAGCGTAGCGATGCAGGGCGTCGGCAATTTCAAATCGATCGTTAGCTAATTGGGCGAGGTCCGTCTCCATTACTAGGGCGTTCGCTGATCCATTCCGATACTCTGATGTGTTGTCAAGATCGCACTAGCGCCTCATCTGGCGCACTTCAAGGCGCCGCAGCAAATTCACTTCGTACCCGAGCTGCCAAAAACAGCCACCGGCAAGGTCCAGAAGTACGTTCTTCGCGGTAAGCCAGCGATTTCGAAGCAGTGACAGCCAGTCGTTGGCAGTGTCCCCAACTTGAGAGAATTTTTATTTTTTCCGGTCACCTGAGAAATTGCGAGTAGCCCCGATTCCGCTCATATGCCGTGCATTTTCAGTCGCTCAGTGCGGTTACTTACTTCCGCGCACCGCGGGATCGAATGTGTATCCCTGGGCGACGTCAATCAGGTTGAACAGCGAACCGCCAATACCAGAGACGGGAGGGACGGTGTTAGCAGGCTGCTGAAGCGTCATCGTGCTGGCGGTGACTTCGTGCAGGCGGTTATCAATCGCACCGGGCTCGCTCACATTGGAGAGTGGCACGTCGATCGTGATCGTGCCGTTGCGGCCGGTCGTCACCAGGCAGTTCGCGGCAGGCAGTTGGGTGATGCCGGGATATGTCAGAGTCACTCCGCCGCCGACGGCCTGCGCGGCGTTCTCACCAGCAAAGCACTGTAGCGGGGCGCCGTTGAACGACTCGCCATAGACGAAGAAATTCTTTCCACCATTCGGATCCGTCGTGGATGGAACGAACCATTGGGTCAGCCAAACTAAATCAAAGTCCGGATCCTGAGCGGTTGTCGGCGCGAGAGACAGGTTGTTTAGCTTCATCACTACTTGATAACAAGGGGCGGCGGCGGAACAAGGCGCTGTAGTGAGCAGGCGGATGCTCGAGTTGGTGATGTCGAGCTGGGGCATATTGGCGCTGCTAAGACCGTTTACTTCATACTTGCCGTCGTTGCTTGGGTCGGACACGGCATTGACGGGTGACAGTCCCGAAATGTTTACTGGCGAGCTTGCCACTAACAAGCCGTTGCCGCCGTTCTGCCGGACAAACATGCCGTGCGGCGCAAAAGATTCGTCAACATTGTTCGAGTCCGCGTAACCGATTTCCGCCTCACCATTTGGACCCATTCGCAATTGCAGAAAATCGCCGAGGGTGCGGTCGCCGTTCTGACCGCCAATGAGGGTGTTCATGCTGCCGTGATGGATAAAGTGTTCACTCGCCAGGATTGGCGCGGTAAAGCTTGGAGTGGCAGCGTGCCCGTTCAACGTCTGCACTATCCACAGGCTCCAGTCGCAGGCGGCGCACGAGTCGGGGCCATTAGAAGGATTCGGGGCGACGCCGGGCGTGCCGTACCAGGCGATGTCCACACGTCCATCATCTCCAGCTACGGCCCAGGCAAACACGTTGTTGTGCAGCGTGCCCGCGGGTGACCCCGATGTGTCAATTTGAATTGGAGCGGCCCACGTGTTGCCTTGATCGGTCGAAAACGAGTACTTGAGCACGGTGTCGCCGATCACCTGACCGCTGTCGTTGATAGGTGCTTGCTCCCACACGGCGTAGAGATTCCCACCTTTGTCAATCGCCATCGTCGGAAAGTTTGCGCCGGTCTTGTTCGACGAGCCAAGGTTCGCGACCGGCAGATCAACGCAATTCAAGCCGCTTGGATCGCTTACATTGGGGACAGGCGGGCCAAACGCCACCGGGAAGCAGCGGCCGATCAAAATCCTGTTCAGAAGCGCATCATCGTGGATGACGAAAACATGCTTAACCGGTGTAGGGAGAACGGCGAATTGACCGGGCACGCCCGTAGGCTGACCTAATGTGGTTGCCACAGGGCTCACCTCGTTGTTGCCCATAATGCCTTCGTCGCAACCCAGCGGGTTACTGATTTTATTTGCCGGACCGAATTGGATCCCGGCGGCCGCCTCCGCGCCTGGCAGCGGCGAACGATACATGACGACAACATTCTGACCGAAGTTCGTCACTGCGCCGCAACTGGCGGGGGCCTGTGCAACTTCGTCGTTCGTCAGATAGATACTGCCGCCGTTGGTCGGATCGCCGTCGAACGCATACCATTGCCGGTCAACGACTGCATCTGGGACGCCGGTGTTGCTGCAAGTGAAGGTCGCACCCTGGTCGTCCGAGCGGGAGGTACTAAAGTTTGCCAGCGTCAGGTCGGCAAAGTAAAGATGCCCCGCTGAGTCCACGCCTGTCTCGGTATCACCGCCGCCGAAGCAAGTGGTGACTTTCCCTTCAAGAGCCGTGGCGCCGACAACCCATTTGAAAGTCTTACCGCCGTCCAAGGAGTGCCAAATCCAGCTAGTGTCAGAGGAAAGCGAGCCGGGCACGCTGGTGTAGAGGCGGTTCGCATTCGAGGGATCGACCCGCAGGCCCTGCTCGAAACCAACCCCGCCGATGCCGCTGATGATCGGATGTCCGAAAGTGGGCGGGGCGGGCCTGGGTCTCGGTGCCGCGAAACTGACCATGGCCAGCAAGGCGCCAATGGAACAAACAGTGAACGCCACGAAGACGCGCGGATTAAAGAGACCGGACTGTGAAGAAGGATTTTTTTTCATGGAGATTTTCCTTTGTTAGCTGCAGTGGAGATTGTCGCTGACAATTCGAAAACTTCGGCTCGACCGGACGCTTTTTTTTCAGATCACTCAAAATCAGCCGCCGAAAACAGCCATCGGCAAGGCCCAGAAGTATGTCCTTCGCGGCAAGCCCGCGATTTCGAAGCAGTGACAGGCCTTCCGATGTAGCTATTTAAGGGTGGTCCTAATCCGCGGTGAGCGATAGCTTCCCTGCCAGAATTAGTTATGGTCCGAGCCTTATAGACGGATGATCGAAGCACTGAAAGATGCCAGTCGTGCTGCATTTGCCAGTTTGTTATGAAATGAAAAACTATGTCAGAAAATAGAGCTATTATTGAAGAAATTTACGTGGCGTTTAACGGGCGAGATTATGAAAACGTTCTGAGCCATTTTACCGAGGATATCGAATGGATAGTCGCCGAGAATTCGCCGTTCGCCGACCTCAGCCCTTACCACGGCATAAATGCGATTCGTGAAGGCGTGTTTGAACGCATCACGGCTGGTTTTGAATCGCTAACGATCGAGGCCGAAGAGACATTCGAGGGCGAGGGCCGCGTCGTCGTGCTTGGCCATTATCGCGGCAAGTTTCGCGGTAAAACCGATGAGTTTCGCACGCAGGTCGCCCATATTTGGACAGTCCGCGATGGCAAAGCTACTAAGTTTCAGCAGTACGTCGATACATTAAAGGTCGCCAGGGACGCGGCAGCGTAATAATTGTAGCCTTCCTAACACAGAGAAGACCATCGCGGATCGGCAAACAAAGAAGATGCTCTTGATCGCAGGGTAACTATCGGGGCGGAGCCTTAGCTTAAAAGCAGGCGCGACCGCGACGGAAACCGAGCTGCGCAATTACGCTCATGATCATCTGGCGCACTTCAAGTGTCCCCAGCGAATCCAATTTGTGTCCGAGCTGCCGAAAACAGCCACGGGCAAGGTCCAGAAGTATGTCTACCGCGGCAAGCCCGCGATTTCGAAGCAGTGACGGGCCAGTCGCTGGCTGCAATCAGCGACGGAGGGTATGCTGCATGAATTTTCGGAGATAAATGTTGAATAGCCTGCTCGCGAAGTCTTTCGGAGTTTAGATGCGACCCCATTTCTTTTTCTCGCAGGGATGCCCAACGAGCGTCTGTAGTTGGGCGAACAGCATTGCCCTGTTCCCTCAACCCTCTCGGTCTAGGGGGAACAGTTCTCACACTCGTGGATTTCTGCTGTTAACAGCGCAACTAGCTCAGCCAAATTAGCATTTGAACTGTTTCAATATTCTGACCTGCTCGTCCATATCACAGCATTCGTAAATGTGATCGATGATCCCTTTTAGGGCGAA
>Ga0209805_1000435_pt1 | contig 25560 bp, 34 predicted proteins | sample GraSoiAngelo_148_FD_185905 | JGI IMG/M metagenome (GOLD analysis project Ga0209805, IMG submission 185905) | Grasslands soil microbial communities from the Angelo Coastal Reserve, California, USA - 14_1009_09_20cm (SPAdes) (version 2) | ecosystem: Environmental > Terrestrial > Soil > Grasslands ...
ATCTCATAGCCATGTTTCGGGCTGTCGTCGAGCAGGTCGAGAACGAAGAGGTCGAGGAAGCTCTTCACCATACGTTCCGTAACGACCCTGCTCATAGTTGCACCAATATGTCGAAATACGATATTCTCGTGTCTCGATATAAACCCCACCTAAAACTATTCTCGGAGACCGATCTGATATCGCAAGGAGTCTGTTGAAACGACCCATGCAGCCCTACAATAGTCTCCAATGCACGCAGTGTCACCGTTTCTTCCCTGAGGAAGCACCTCTAGGCAAGTGCCCCAAATGCCAGGGTCTACTAGACACGCTGCTTGACGAAACAGCCCTATCCCACTACTCAAAACGACAGCTGGAAAACGACACCCGTTCCATGTGGAAGTTCCACATGTTTCTCCCGGTAAAAGCCGGAACAATTCCCGTGACAGCAGGGGAAGGAGACACTCCCCTCCGTCCAGTAAAATCATTCCCACACTTACGCAACATCTGGGTGAAAGACGAAACTCGAAACCCAACTGGAACCTTCAAGGACCGAGGCGCCTCTCTCGCTGTCACGCGTCTCTCGCAACTAAAAATCAGAAAGCTCGTACTAGCCTCGGAGGGAAACGCTGGCTGCTCCTTTGCCCTCTACTCACAAATGGCTGGAATCAGATGTCACGTGTATCTTCCCAGCGACGCTAACAATGCAAAGGTTGAGCTTTCGAAAAAACTAGGCGCCCAGGTCACTAAGGTCAAAGGCACGATTTCAGAAGCAGGACGACATGCGGCGTTTTTTGCTGAAAAGACAGGGGCCTACAATGCGTCAACTTTCGTAACGCCGTTCCGACACGACGGCAAAGGAACAATGGCCTTGGAAATCTGCCAGCAAAGGGGATGGGAGAGCCCTGACTACATCGTTTATCCTGTGGGGGGAGGAGTTGGGCTAGTAGGGATGTGGAAGATGTTCAAGATCCTCTATAGACTTGGATGGATACACAAACGGCCCCGAATCATCGCAGTCCAACCAACCGGATGCGCTCCAGTAGTCGACGCATACAACAAGGGGAGGATGGAGGTCCCGGAGTGGAAATCGCCAAACACAATTGCAAAAGGATTGAAGATTCCGAAACCCGTCGCAGGAAAGTGGATTCTCAAGAGTCTCAGAGAGTCCAGAGGTCTAGCTCTGAAAGTATCGGATCGGGAGATTCAGAAAGCAATGCTTAACGTTGCAAAAAGAGACGGATTGATGGTTGAGCCTTCCAGCGCGGCGGCGTTCGCAGCGGTACCCCAGCTGTACGCGACTGGGGGTATCGATACGAACGATAGTGTGGTTGTGATAGCAACGGGGTCCGGTCTGAAGACCCTAGGACAATTCTACCGACATGAAACGAGATGATCTATGTGACCGTGAGATAGCCCAAGATGGTAAGGCTCTAAGTTGCGCCCTGTAAAGCGCTCTCAAGCCTGTTGAAGAACGAATCAATGTATTGGCCGGCTAATCCCCAGTCTAGGGGCTGGGAGAGTCCGATCCTGCCCATGAGTACGCGGGTAGTGTTTTCGTCGATTCTGGTCACGTTCACGTAGAAAGTCTCAGTCCAAGTAAGAAGATCCATGACAATTTTCACTTCTAGACCACCTGTTCCTTTATCGGCTCTGACGAGGTTCCACCCAGGTTGCCGAAGAATCCGGAAGGCTGTGTCCCAAACTTTCTCAAATGGGTGAGGTACATCTCTTGCCTGGTCTTTAGCCAAGTTGTGCTCCCATAGCCCAATGCGTGGAGTTTAATTTACCCTGATCTGTACGGCCTCGCTTCGATAAGGTCTTTTCTCCTGTAGCATCTTGGAATCTTCTTATTGGGAAGGGTGACAACTGTGTTTTGCAAAGGGCTAGCGAGTTCCACGTTGCGAAATTCACTAACCCAGGTACCTAAGGGGGGAGTTCATCTCGCAAATTTATTCCTAATCTGTTGTAGTTGATATCATTCTTCGGCATATCTTGATGGTGCCAGTATACTCTTATCGTCTACCCTCGAAGTAGAGTCTATAGCTCTAACAAGGAACCGTGTCGAACGAATGACAGTTCAGGTGGATGATGCTGGCGTCGGCGACCTTCTTTTCGGAGCCATCATCGGTGCTCACCGAAAAGAGACCGGAGAGTTTCACTACGACATCATTCCAGTCAACTATTTCCAGAGCCCGTATTTTCGGAAGAAACTATATCTCAAAAAGGCCACTGAAGTAACTCTCCGTCTTCTCCAAGAGATGAAGTTGGGGGCTAAGGAGGAAGTCGAGATTTGCCGCAGTTTCGTGTTCGATGAAACCCGAGAGGAGCTTTTCAGGAAGTTCGGGAAGGAGAAGGTCAAGACTGCAATAATCTCCGGGGACGCTCAACATAATGTCGAGACAGCATATCTGGACGAGATCAGAAATCTAGGGTATGAGCCTCTCCCGGACAGAGATGAGAAGAGGGCTGGAAGCTTCTTTCACATGCTCCGATGGGTCAAGAACGACCGGACCCGGCTGAAGTATGCGAAGACCGGATGGCCTCGGTTGAAGCGATACATTCACCTTCGCCAAGCACCGGAAGCTGACGGATCGAAGTAACCGAAGTCGCGCTTCTTCTGAGTCCAGCTCTCGAAATGATAGATATCGTCCCAGGTAGGGGAAGCGAAATAAGTCCACGGAATCTGGACTGAGACCAATGGGATTACTCGATATCGTTACCGGAGAGATGCTCCTGGTGCCTGGCGTTGAGGCCCATGATAGCGGTCGAGATAGCGTTGAGCTACGAGTAGGAGGAAAGGCCTTTGCCCATATCCACCGCCCGGACAGAATTGATGTCCGTCTTCCTCAGGATGTCAAGGAGAATGTTCTCGCCAGAGGCATCGCCTCCCGGTCTCCTGAACCCCACGATAGGGAAGGCTGGGTGTCCATGAAGCTGGGACAGAACAGCGATCTTCCGGCCCTGACCAGACTGCTGCATCAGTCCTACAGGTTCACGTCCAGTATGCTATAGAATGGCGGAGCCTTGCATCAGGTTTCTAGGTCTAGCGACCTAACCAGCGAACGTCTTTGATAAGCGTCGATGAAGGCGGCGTCTGCTTGGCTTTCTACTGTTGAGTGCTAGGTGTCTCTTCTTGTTCTTTGTCCTCTGGCGACGATTAACCTTTGAACGCTGGTTGGGTCGAGGCAATGATGTCGAGATGAGGCAGCATGCACTAGTATTTCTGGGTTGAAAATAGGATCAGACTTGGCCTACGCTGTCTGTAGAGGCTTGGAGTCCTTGTCACCTGGATCCTGCACTTTCGCCTCCTTCCAAGTAGAACCGCAGACGTGGCAGTTGTGATATCTGAACTGGCCTGTTTCGCCGGCGGACTGTGTGCATGGGCCGTTGTGGCCGCATACGGGACAAGTATGAGTTGTCGCCGGAACCCGCGACATAATCGAGGATTATACCGGCTTCCTGCTATTTTAAGGAAAAGGTCTTTTCACTTCACTCGAATTCTACTTCATTTGACTCGTGAGAGTCTGGATAACCTTCTTAGCTTGACACATCTTCAGGGGAACGGACTAGAATGGAATCAGAACCTGCAAGAGAGGCCGAGGAAGAAGAGATCGATGTTATCTGGGACGAGAACGGAGCCGCAAGGTACAGAATTCTGAAAGATACTAGAATCGTAGACTTTGACGGTCACAACATAGCCTGGCTGGACGAACACGGAAACATTATCGACTATGAAGGACGTCACAGGGGCTTCTATGAGAACGGCGTATTGCGAGATCCTGAAGGAATGGTGGTGGGCCTGGGACAGGACCCCGCTGGACCACATCCAGTCCTCCACGACAAGGGTCTCATTCCAGGAGCAACGAAAGCCGCTTCAGCTCCGAAGAAGACTAAGCCCACGAAGCTCTTGAAGAAGCCTGAGGCCTCGCTGTTATGGTCGAAGAAGATGTTGGAAGAACTCTGAGCAGAATTCAGACCAGAAGACATCCACAAGACAGCGTGCCTATCAGCTAACAGAGCGTCAGCACTATCCCTAGGAATTGCTCTAGATGCCTCCGCTTCACTATCTCCCGATAGGCATCTTCGCAGTCGTCTACATCCTAATCGCTCTGAGAAACTTCCGCCGGTTCAAGATTCCCATCTGGACCATCATGCTCGCAGGAGCAGTGGCCATGATCTTCTCCGGAGCCATCCCTCTACAAGACGCGTATGCAGCTATCAACTTGGACGTGATATTCTTCCTTCTCGGAATGTTCTCGATCGTTGCGGCTATGGAGCTGTCAGGACTCCTCGAATATCTCACGGCTAGAATGATCAGGCTTGCAAGGACTCCACAGCGAGCTTTGGCATTGGTGCTGTTCGGAATGGGTCTTCTATCTGCCTTCCTCGTCAACGACACACTCGCTCTGACAGCGACCCCGATAATGTTAGGGCTCTCCAAGCAGATGCGGATTAGGCCGAGTGTTCTTTTGATGACCCTCGCGCTCGGAGTGACGATTGGTAGCGCGATGACTCCAGTTGGGAATCCCCAGAACTTGCTCATCGGCTTGTCCAGTGGGATTCCAAATCCGATGCTCGACTTTCTCTACTTTCTAGTCCCACCGACAATGATAGGGCTAGTCGTCACATTTCTCATTCTCAGATTCTACTATCGAAGGGATCTTGCAAAATCCGCTGAAGACTTCGGGACAATTCCTCTGCCACCAATCAAAGATGGAAGACTCGCAAAACTGTCAGCGTACGTAGCGGGCATCGTAGTCGTCGGCTTCTTTCTCGTCGGAGTCGCTCAACTGTTTGGAGTTCAGGGAAACGTAAACCTTGGGACGGTCTCGCTGCTCGGTGCGACGATCCTCTATTTGCTAAGTACGAGGCGGAGGGAGATCCTCGCATCTGTGGATTGGGGCATCATAATTTTCTTCATGTCCCTCTTCATCGTAGTTCAGGGATTCTGGGATTCGAACGCTCTTCAATCACTGCTACTCTACCTGCCCGCGCTTAATCCTACAGACATAGTCGTCTCTCTAAGTGTCATAATCCTGACCAGTCTGATCTTCAGCCAGCTGCTGAGCAACGTCCCATTCGTCGCGGTCTACATCAAGGCGATGCAAGCCGCAGGATTCACTGGCAGTAATGTCAAGGCCTGGGTCGCGCTAGCCGGTGCAAGTACATTGGCCGGGGGCCTCAGCCTGCTCGGAGCCGCAAGCAACGTCATCATTCTGGAAGCGGCTGAGAGTAGAGGCTCAGGGTTCGGCTCCCTAGAGTTCTCGAAGATTGGACTCCTAGTGACTATTCCGAACGTTCTGATTCTCTACCTATTCCTTCGAATCCTGTGACAGTATATCGGCTTCCGATATCCTCCAACGGTTCCTGAAAGATTTCGACGTCGAGTGAGAATGGATTGACAGGTTCTTGAGTGTACAATTCCTTGAATAATATAGCCAGACGGGAAGGGGGTCCGAGAACAAAGGGAGATAGGAAAACAAGATGATAGTACCAAGTAGACGCACACTCGGAGCAGCAGCCCTCATCGCAGCAGGAATAGGAGCGTTTCTCGTCCCATTCCTACTGCACTCGCCCTCAACGCAAAGTACCAGTCCTACACCCACAACTCCTGGCAACGGCGGCAAGAATCCCACGACGCCACCTGGGAGTAGCGGTGGCGACAATAGCGGTAACGGCGGTTCATGCGGCGAGGCCAAGTCCCATGATCCTAACCCGCATGACAAAGGAAACGGCAAAGACAACGGCAACGCCTTCGGAGTCGTCAAGAACAAACTGGACGCTACAGTAGCTTTGATGAAGTCCATGGGCAAGTCTAACCCAGCTTTCCATTTGCACCACGACACGGACACCGATAATGACAAAGCACACGGCTCAAAGAGCATCCATAATCCGGGCGATCACGACTCTTCCTGCGCCGCGGGCGAAGAGAAGCACGAGTAACAAGCCCACTCTGATCTATTCTACTTCCCAAACTCTTTTCTTTAGATTCCAGTCCCTCTCGTTTCAAAAGACACTTGGCGTTCGCCTAGTCGGTGTAAGGTTTAGAAACACCGAAAAGATCTTCGGACCTTGGATCCGGAAATGGTCAATCAGGGAGAAAAAGCTCCAACATTCACCCTCCACGACTCTGACAGGAAGCCGCGCAGTCTTCAAGAACTATTGAAGCCGAAGGGTGCGACCCTTCTAGCGTTCTTTCCAGGCGCCTTTACAAGTGTATGCACAAAGGAAATGTGTAAGCTAAGAGATGATCTTGCAGAGTTCAACAAGATAAACGCCCAAGTCGTAGGAATCGCCGTGAACGATCCTTGGACGAACAAAGCCTTCGCAGAAAAGAACAGCCTCACCTTCCCAATTCTCAGCGACTACAACCGAGAGGTGGTCCGAATGTACAACGTCTTCCACAACGACTTTGGAAACCTCAAAGGATACACCGTCGCTAAGAGAAGCGTCTTCATTCTGGACCAGAACGGAGTCGTGACTTACAAGTGGGTCAGCGATGATCCCAGCAAGGAACCGAACTACGACGAACTCAAGAAAGCCTCAGCGAAAACAGCGTAAAACCAACAACCAACCGAATTTTTCAACCTGATATTTTTTCTTTCAGCCCTACTGCATAAGACGCATTTTCGCCCGTCTCGTCGTGCCGCAAATATACGTACGCCTGATCTGACCCTTTGATTATCTCCCGAATCTTTTCCGTCCATTTTCCGACATCGCTTGCGGTGTAAACATCCTTTCTCAGCCTGAAGTAGGGGAGTCCTCCCGTCACTTTGAGAACCGGTTTCATATCCTCTGTCTCTGCTATGCAGAAACCGGCATCGTGCTTCTCTAGCAGTTGGTAGGTCGAGTCGTTCAGCCAAGATTCATGCCTGAACTCGAACACCTTCCTCTTCACGGCCGTTGTATGTGTGAGGAAGGATTCTAGAGTCTTCAAATCCTGTCTGAAAAACGGCGGTAGTTGGAACAACACAGGTCCAAGTTTCGCTCCTAGCAAATCGAGGGTGTTTCCCAGTCGATCCGCGGCCTCAGGAGCGCCCTTGCCGATTTTGAGTGTGTGAGTAATTAGTCGGGGTGATTTTATCGCGAAACGGAAATCTTCGCCTGTTCTGCCGGCCCAGGATTTCACCATGGCCGCGCTGGGAGGTGCGTAGAAGGAGCTATTGATCTCGACGCTATTCAACTTCCCAGAGTAGAAGCTGAGGAAGTCTTCGCTCTTCAGATCCTTGGGATAGAAGGTTCCCTTCCAACTGGCATAGCTGAATCCGGACACTCCAACATAGAATTTCATGCTAATCTATCGTCCTCCAATCGGATTGGTTTGGATTGAGTCGAAAGGTTTCTAAGGTCTTCCCCCAACCGGGGAAATAATGTCTTCATCACCGGTCGCCGTTGGCTCCGTTGGACTTCCTCTCGGTAGCACGGCCATAGACTTCCAATTGAAGGGAGTAGACGGCAAAACGCACTCTCTGAAGAGCTTCGCTGACAAGAAGGCTCTCGCAATCGTCTTCAGCTGCAATCACTGTCCCTACGTGCAAGCATACGAGGGCCGAATGATTCAGTTGCAAAGAGACTATCTGCCCAAGGGCGCTAGTCTGATCGCTATCAATAGCAACGATGACACGGGATATCCTGAGGACAGTTTTGAAAACATGATCACGCGATCCAAGGACAAAGGCTTCAACTTTCCATATCTCCGTGACGAGACTCAGGAGGTCGCCAGAAAATATGGAGCAATCTGCACTCCGCACATCTTCCTCTACAACCAGCAGAGGGTCCTCAGTTACAAGGGACGCATTGACGATAATCGAAACCCGACCGATGTGAAGAGTCACGACTTGAGAAACGCGATAGACGCCGTTCTGTCAAGCAAGACCCCGGCTGTGCAAGAGACTCGACCCTTCGGTTGCTCCATAAAATGGAAGCAGTAGCAGTCCCATTTCTCCATAGACCCGTGAGTATCTGAGAGGCTTAATATTCCCCGGAACCACTATTAGAGTGAGATAATGGGAAAGCGCAAGGTTCTCAGCGAAGCCAACCTAAGTGAAATGCTTACTCCGGGTCCCGGCCAGATGTACGGGACTGTCAAGAACCTACTCGGCTATGATAGGGTCCTAGTCGAATGCGCTGATGGCGTAACGCGTGTCTGTCGGATACGTGGTAAGATGAAGCGAAGGGTCTGGATCAAGATGGGAGATACCGTATTGGTTGCTCCATGGGATTTTCAGCAGGAACGCGGGGACATTATGTTCAGATATACTCAAGGACAGGTCGAGTCCTTGAGACGTTCCGGCCAGCTCAAGATGTAGCCGAATAATTTATCCCGTAAACCCTTCCGCGCTAGCCTTCATGAAGGCTCTCCCCTACCCGCTCAGTGCCTGGGCGATAGTAGACGAGTCCTACAGCATTCTCAACGGCCACGAGAACTGGAAGATGTACAACGGGCTCGAATTTGACGAGAATTTCATGAAGAATGTTGCTGAACAGAAAGCCAGACACGCTGAACTCTTCCTATCATCTTCTCGTCGTCCGAGGAGGCTATTTCTCAAATGCGTCGGTGACGTATCCGAGTCCAAGAAGACCCCTATCACCCTCGAACTCGACAAGGCTAGGACTGAGAAAGTTGTGTCAAAGAAAGGGCGATTCCACGGGAAGCCTGTAAACTGGAAGAGCTGGCGGCAGTTCAATGCGAGAGCAGATGCAAAGAGCAGAAAGCAGGTCTACGACGATCTCGTGAAGAAGACCCCCGCGATAAGACCCCTCATCCGAGCCTTGTTTCAACAGTCCTGGAACGTTCACAAAAAATATGGGATAACGCCCTTACGGAGTTATCTCGAGAGCGAGCGAATAACTCTGCCCGAGCTCAAGGAGCTGGTCAAGAAACTAGGATCGGCAGTTAGGAAACCGTTCAGAGTTGCCCTACAAGATTTTTCGCTTGAGATCAAGAAGGCTCCACCCGAGTACTATGACGACTTCTACTATTTCAGAGGAAGAATATTCAGACCATTGGACAAGATCTTCGCGAAATTCGATCCGGCCGAAATGCCCATTCGACAGCTCAAGCGTTTTGGTTTCAATACGAAGAAGATTCACGTCGATGTTGAAGATCGGCCGAAGAAGACTCCATCCGCGGTGGCATTCTTCGTCCAGATTCCCAACGATGCTAGGGTTCTTGTAAAACCGATCAGTCCATACACGGACATGGAAGCGTCCTATCACGAATTCGGCCATGCCATGCACGCCACCTCTGTGGACCCCAACTTGTCTCTCTGGGATCGCGAATCACTTTCTCACGGAGTAGCAGAGATATTCTCCACATTTCTCGAGAGTCTTGTCGAAGACGGCCTGTACCTTAGAAAGAAGTTCGGTCTGTCAGAAGAGCAAGTGACTCAAATCCAGAAACGACGGAGGTTCATGGAACTCTTCTTCGTAGCCTTCTACGCCGCAAACTCTCTAATGAAAATCAGCTTCCAAGAGAAGATGCTGACGATGGATGAAGCGTCCGAATTGTACGCGAAACTCTACAAGGAGTACGTTGGTTTCGACATACCCGGAGAATACTGGCAACTCCACCACGTAATGCCTGACTACGATCTCTACTCTCCGAGCTACCTCATAGCGGCGGTCAGAAAATCCGAGCTGATCAAGAAACTACGGAATCGACTTGGAGAGACCTGGTGGGATTCCACAAAAGCAGGGGACTATCTGAAGCAAATAATGAGCCCTGGAGCCAACATTGACCTCGACGAATTCTCCAAGCTGGATACCAGTCCGTTTCTCAGACCGCTCCTCAAGCCAGAAAACTAAAGGCTTCTGGTCGCGCAGTCTGCCTAGTGGGAATGGGAAGTAGTCCAATGACAAGTGAGAATCGGAATTCTCCGGGTTCAAACTTTCTAAACGGTCTACGTTCCATGCTTGTCTTTGGAGTGCTGATCCAGCGCTATCTGGGACCCGAACGTCATTCCGCATTTGGAGCATTTGAACTGGCCCGCCGTCTTTGCTCCTGCCTTCCCCATCATTACTCCTCCAGCGGCGATTAGGGCTCCGACGACGGCTAGACCGATACCACCCAGCGGATAGGTGCTGTGAGTGCGGCCTAAGAAGAGGCTAGTTTGAGACGTGATGTAGTATGCGGCTATCCCCAAGGCCAGCAATATTATTCCTATCACGACAAACGATCGCTTCATGCGTATCGAGATTGAAGGACACTTCAGCCGGTTCTTAAGCTATATCGAAGATCCTGAGTTCGAATTCTCCATTTCGTGATGAAGGCAGACCCACCAGAGCGTTTACTTTTTCTGCCGAGTTCCAGATAATTGGCGATAATTCACAGAAATACGTATGCAAGTGTCGTTTTTCGACGTTCGGATGCGTAATTCACTGTTCAAGTTTAGAACAAAAACATGCTTTTAGACCCGGTTTCGACCCGCCGCGACTTCGAAGAAAAAAATGACAGAAACTATGTATCGACACGCAATGTCGACCGCCTTCAAGAACTGGCATAGCCTAGCACTAGCCGCAGTACTCTACGCCGTCAACGTGTTCCTGCTAAGCATAGGCAACGACATGATTACCAAGTCCGCCCAAAGTCTGGAAGGATGGGTAATCCTCGTCGTTTCAGGCTACCTGTTCATCGGAGCCGTCTACCTAGTCTCTGCAACTCTCACAGAGAACAGCACCCTGTCCGAGAGCTTCCCAGGAGTCATAGACCACTTCAGGACCTTCATCGTAGGGGCTATCGCATACGCTATCGGCTACTTCCTACTGTTCAATGTCGCTCCACCGCTACAAACGACTCAGACTCTAGCAGCTGCAGTTACATTGATCGTCGGCGGAGCCATATACCTGGTAGCTATCCTCGTCGCCGTAGCAGCCGCATTCGTAAGGCCGAAAAAGTAGCTCCAGCCCCCGAGAATTCGATCCCTCCCTTTTTTTCTTACCCTTCAGAGTAAACTCAGTAGGTTAGATGGGAACGGTTTCGTCCTACCATTTTTTATTTGGCTTTTGATTTCATGTAACCCGCAAATAACCATTCGAGCCAACCAAGATGGCCTCTCTGAAAAAACGAATTCCTAAGCCCGATCTCTCAAAATACGATCCGTCGCCTCTCTATCTCTACACCGAAAAGGACAGCTTGAACCGCGTCACTGTTCTCAAAGAGACCGCCAAGGAGATCTATCTGATCGCCGGACGCTACTCTGGGGTCGAGGGGGACGCGAGGCTCTACACACCGTTGACTGATGAAGAGAAGGGAGAGATCGAGAGATACTTACGTGGCAGCCACAAGGACGCACTGATCAATCATCTCTGAGACAAGCAGCGAGAATAGACATTTCTATACGGAGAGTATCCGAACCTGACTATCATGACCCCGCTCGACGAACTTGCCAAGCTGATCTCCGAGAAGGGTCGAAAGATCCTGGTCGCGCAGAATCCAGTCGACCTACGTACACTACAGGGAGAGAATTCCGTCTTCATTCTCCAACTTCCTGAAGGATCTAGTGCAGCCGGCGGCCGCGCCGGGGGCTTTGGCGAGAGACGGCTGTCCAAGCTCTACTGTTTCCATTATGCTGAAGGTGCTTGTCGGAAACTCTACGAGGTAGATAGCCCCGAAAAACTGGAGAGGTTCGACCTGCCATACCACGCTGCAGGGACACCGGTGATTCTTCCCGACGGTTCAGAGACGGTGATCTCGGGAGTCATCGATCCCGAATTCGTAGAATCCTACAAACAGATCGCTTAGATCGACAATTTACTGGGTCTCAATTTTCATCAGTTGCGAAGGCTTCGAGAGTATCGCGTACACAGTTGAGTTCGTAGATTCTCTGGTCAATCGCTTTTCCAACGAACTCTTCTCACTTGCTGAGAGGTCTCTTGCGGCGTAGACCTCGACCTCCAGCGCATCTTCTCCCGCACTCTTTCTCAACTGACTCTTTAGGTACGCGACTGTTACCCGGAATGCGTCCTCAGGCATCTTGGCAAGTTCTATGCTCGACAGGCTTGTTGCTTGACCTTGCTTCTTCATGATCTCGTACAGTTCCGATACATTGGTAACATTGAGTGTCTGAGTTTCATGCGCAAAGTTTCTGATTTGGAACGCCATCTCTCCGATGCGCTGTTTCTTCCATAATCTCGAGTGATCTTCTGGCGAGAGTCCTGTCCCAAAATCATAGTATTCCAGCGCTAGGCTGGCGTTGGGCATAAACTCGGCGATTATGTTCTTGCCCTGAAATCGAAAACTTGCCGTGCCTGAGGCGACAGCTGGTTTTCCGGAATCATCAGTCGGAATTATTTCATCTTGGTTTTGGTAGAGATAGAATGCCTTCTCTCGCGGAAGACCACTCTGCGTGAAGTATCTTTCCACCAAGTGATCCTGATCTTCGAAGACGGCTGGGTCTGGAAACAATCGGGCAAATCTAGCTACGACACGATAGCGATCGACCTTTACCATGAAATCGCCAAGCCTTCGCTATGATATTCGGAGAATGCGTTCATTAACCTGATTCCTTTGAATAACGTGTGGAATAGCGCCTTGTCCCGTGAAGCCGAGGAGTACTTCGAAGAGGTCTCGGGAAGATGGGATATTCTCAGAAAGAGCTTCTATGGCGATGAAGTTCGGGACGCGGTTCTCAATGCAGCCAGGGTCCAACCTAGCGACACGGTATTAGATGTTGGAGCAGGGACGGGGTTTCTGACAGAAGCAGCGGCGAAGATTGCTCAGAAGGTCATAGCCCTCGACTTTTCAGAGGCAATGACGGCCGAGTCAAGAGGAAAACTCAGTGGTCAGAATGTTGAATTCAAGATTGGAAATGTGGAACACATCCCTCTACCTGATGCGTCCGTTAATGCGGTAATCGGGAATATGATTCTCCACCATTGTCTGAATCCGGATATTGCTATTGGAGATATGGCACGGGTACTCGTGCCTGGTGGCAGACTTGCATTGTCTGATCTTCAGCAGCACAATTACGAGTTTTTGCGGAGGGAACACGCGGATAGATGGTTGGGTTTCGATATCCCACGCGTTAGAAGTATGTTGGACCAGGCCAGTTTTGCTGACATTAGGGTCGACGCGTTGGAGTCTTGCTGTTCAACAATGGTAGAGCATGGCCAAGTGAAGATTCCGATGTTCCTCGCGAGTGGCCGAAGAGGATAGGGAGGGGAAGGGAGCACGATCTTATCGGTTCCGAAAGACAGATGAAATTCCAATGGAACTAGTATTTCTCGGAACGGGAGGAGCGGAGACCACTCCAAAGGTTGGATGCTTATGCGCGGTCTGTCAAGAAGCTCGGCGAAAAGGAGGACGGTTCGTCCGAAATGGACCTTCTGTCTTTCTCACTGAAGCAAGCGTTCTGTTCGATACGCCGGAAGATGTTGACAAGAGCCTTGAACGCGAAGGAATCCACGAAGTTCGTTACATAGTCTACACCCATTGGCACCCCGACCATACCGCGGGCAGAAGAGTGCTGGAACAGCTGAACATGGACTGGCTAGACCCTAAGGCGAGAAAGATAACGCACGTCTGGCTTCCGACATGGGTTCGCGATGACTTTCGGAAGAGACATGGTCTGGAGGAGAATCTCGAGTACTTCGAGAGGGCAGGTATAGCCAGAATCCACGAGGTGGGAGAGGGAGAACGGTTTCAGTTGGACGGCATGAGTGTGCGTCCGTTTAGAATGGCCCAGCCTGGCTTGACTGCGTACGTTCTAGAACGAAAATCTAGAAGGCTGGTGTTCGCGCTCGACGATGCGAAGGGCTGGAAGCCCAGCACCGAGTTTCTCGAGCCGGACCTTCTGGTGCTTGAAACCGGATGGTTCGAACGCGACCCGAAGGGGCGAACCATCGTACCCCCTGGACACTCGATCCGCAACGAGGAAGCGTCCTTCGAGGAAACCCTGAGCATGATCGACCGGATCGATCCCCGGAAGGCCGTGCTGACCCATAGAGCAGCTATGGGCTCGCTCCTACGAAGATTATCTGGAGCTTGAAACGAAGTACCATGGCCACAAGCTCCAGTTTGCTTACGATGGCCTTCGCATCAAGCTCTGAACACGGTATGACTGGTAGAGTTGATCACCTGAAGTGCTGGTTTGAGACACCTAATCTCCGACGTATGAGAGAGTTCTTTTTACCCCCATAGCTTTGAGCGTTGTGGATCGGCAGTATCCATCTTTCAGCATTGAGTCCTCTCCTCGTATTATGACTGGCCAAATAACTTGGTCGTAGAGTTCAATCCCACGACGCAGCTGTTTGCTGCGCTCTTCGAGCCTTTCGACGAAGTCCCTTCGCCTTATCAAAGACGGGTCGAGCCTGAGACTGGCCATTGCAATTGTCTTGAGAGACCACTTCAACTTGGGAAGGTCTCGCAGCCAGGGATCAAGGCTCGGGTCGATGCCATCAGTTTCAGCGTCTTTCTCCCACTCGTGACAAATGTTCGTATTGAGGAATCTGCGAATCTGGCTTGAATCATCAATAACCCAGTAAGTTATTCCCTCGATTCTTCTAAGCGGTTGCATGCTTCTTCTAATCCCCGGATACAGGGCTTTCCTATTCGCAGTTCAGGCTGGGCAATATTTGATGTTAAGAACCCGAGGGCCTCTCGTGGTTAGCGAGGGAACTGAAATTTGCTGAAGGACAGCCAAGACGCTTACGGTCATCAGTTGTATGATTTCTTCAAGGGCCGACGATTGGTCGAGGTGGTGGAGAGGGACGATGGTCTCATAGATCCGAGTGAGACGCTGCCGAAGTACTATCTTGCTGAGTACAAGGACTGGAATCCTCGAGAGAAGCTTGCAGCGCAATGCGTGAGGGGTAGAGTTCTTGACGTAGGCTGTGGCGGTGGAAGATGGTCTCTCTTCCTCCAGAAGAAAGGCCATGACGTCTTGGGGATAGACATCTCTCCTTTAGCTATCAAGGTCTGTAGGCAGAGAGGGCTACGCAATGTGATGGGCAAGTCCATTTCAGAAATTGAGTCGAGCTTGGGAAAATTTGACACGATCCTAATGATGGGGAACAACTTCGGACTCTTTGGAAATCCGAAACAAGCACAGCGATTGCTGAAGCGATTCCACGACATGACGAACCCAGATGCTCGCATTTATCGCTGAGAGTTTGGACATTTACAAGCCGCCGGTGGATCCAGTGCATAGACGATATCATCTGCGAAATCGCAGACGAGGCCGGATGCCGGGGCAGGTAAGGATCAGGATTAGGTATAGGACTTATGCCACGCCGTGGTTCGATTATCTGTTGGTGTCGAGGCCCGAGATGAAGAGCATATTACAAGGAACAGGATGGAAGATAGAGCAGTTCATAAGATCAAAGAAAGGCCCAGCCTACGTGGCTATTATGCAGAAGGAAATGTAGGCTTGTCAAGGGTCCAGGAAGAGAACATCGCGCCTATCAGGAACGAAGAGATACGGCTTAGAGAGCTTGTGGCTCAACTCTTCAAGACTTGGAGCTCTACTTGGAGTTCCAAGGACACGACCAGTGCTTCAAGATTTTACTCAAAGGACCCGGATCTGGTTTTCTATGATATTGGTCCCATTCACATCGGCTGGGATCAGTATCGAAAGAACATCGAGAGGTCGTTCAACGAAATAGAGAGCCTGAGTCTATCTTTGAATGACGACTTGAGGATAGTAATTCGTGATGGCCTAGCTTTGACCACAGCTACCGGACACTTGGAAGCAAGAAGCAAGGAAGGCAAAAACTCTGACTCAGGCATCCGATTCACTGGCGTCTGGGACAAGAAAGACAATGTATGGCAACTAGTCCACGATCACTGGTCCCCCTACCGGTCCAGCGACCGATAACGTCTGTTCTAGGTCTCCCAGTGGTTCCTCCACGCCTTCTTCATGCGGCTAAAGACTAAGTGTTGCTCGCCGGAATTCCCAGAGACTACATGCTTTGAAGAGCTGAGGCGTGATAGGGACGCGTTGGTGTAAACACGATCAGAGAATGAATTTCAGAACTTCGCTAAGCGATTTTATTCTACCATCGGGTATGATTTCCGTCTTCGAATCAGAGGCTCTCGTGAGGGCAAGCAGGGAAGGTTGCTGTCTGAACCCCGAAGGAACTTCATAGTCGAACAGTAGTGTCTTCATGCCTGCGCTCTGGGCTCCTCGCACATCATTCTCAATATTATCCCCCACATGCAGAATGTCGCTTGGCGGTAGTCCGAGCCTTTTGGCCGCTGTCAGAAATATTCGCGCGTCGGGCTTTCCATATCCAACCTCGTCCGAGAATATTGTGGCGTCAAAATAACCCAAGACCCCTTCTCTCCGCATCAGTTCTCTGAGAGCATGGCCCGGGCCACGACCGGTATTGCAGATCAATCCTATCTTCAAACTGCGCTCGCGGAGTCGTTGGAATACTTCGGGAGCTTCTGTGTTCAGCGTTGCAGGTGCTGTAAGGCTTGGACTCCAATAGGACTCTTCAAGGCTCATTAAGACCTCAGGATCGGTGAGGAGAATTGCCCGGTTCTTAGTGGCACGGTTCACGATGTAACGTATCTGTTCTAGTGTCGATACTTGCTCGCCCTTCTTCCATATGTTGGCAAGCCATGTCGTACTCTCCCTGAAGCCATCTGCGATATCCTCGATTGAGACCTCGACGCCCAGTTTCGAGAGATTTTCTCGTAGGCCTTGGCATCTGAGTTCGTTGCGCTGACGGTCCAGTTCGGGAGTGTCCATGAAGAGTGTCTCCCAGAAGTCGAAGGTCACGCCAGCCACCCTAAACGAAGGCTCCAATTTTACAGTCCCTGGTCGGATCCAGCCGCTAAAGGGCAATCCGCAAACTTAAGCGCCACTCTATGCTTGTATATTCCGTATGCGGGTAAAGACAGTCTTCTTCGATGTGGGCAATACTCTATTCTACGCTTCGCCTTCACGCAACGAAATATGGCTAGAGTTCTTGACGACCGCAGGGTTCCAAGCACAACCCTCGATTCTCGCACAAGCGCTTAGCGAGGCAGACGCGTTCTATGAGACTAGGTTATACGATTACCATGGAAGGATGGAAGACCTCTGGACCCTTTATGATAGCATAATCTTCCGGAAGCTTAACATTACCGATAATGAAGGAAGCCTTGTCAAAGAGGTCAACAAGTGGTTCTACCAGCCCAAGTGGTATCGTCTCTACCCTGAGACGAGACAGGCGCTTCAAGCCCTGAAGAACCATGGATACAAGCTTGGAATCATCTCCGGCAACAACGACGACCTTCTCAAACAGCTCAAGTGGCTAAGACTCTCCGAATACTTCGATTCCATAACCTACTCGCAAGAAGCACGGGCGAATAAGCCCGAGCCGGTCATCTTTCAACTTGCCCTGAAGCGGGCAGAGTGTTCTCCAAACGAGGCAGTATACGTTGGTGACAATTACGAGTCTGATGTTCTGGGAGCGCGAAAGATTGGGATTGCACCCATTCTTGTTGACAGGGACGACCGTCACTCTGACGCCGATTGTCTACGCATCAGAGACCTACTTGAGGTAGAGGCTTGCTTGATGCGACTGCAGGCGGGGGGATCTACTCCCAGAGAGTTGAAGGACTGACAGATGCCCATACAACCGGCACGATATGAGGAATACTCTTCGATATGGATGCCACTCTATTCGGCACTCAAAGGCTTATCTTCGGAAGGTTTCTTCAACTTCTTTAGACGAGAGGGAGAAGACGGCACTGACCCAAGGTGCGTACTTGCGGTCAATTGGTTCCCTTTTCAAGTCTGTTCGTGAGTCTTTCGAAATCTCTGCGAGCTCGACCCACCGCAGTTCGTAAGCGTTCTCTTCGTTCATGCGCAACGGACCGCCATGTTCTGCGACTAGAATGTACAATAGCTCGTTCTCGCAGTACCTTGAATCGCGAGAGTCTCTGGCAGAATACGGTACGATAAGCCTCTGGGTCCAGTTCTTGATCACGACTCCGAGGTCCTCCCTTGCACACCTTCTTGCAGCATCCGAGAGACTTTCAATTCTCCGAGTCTCGTACTTTCTGGGGTGAGTGTCGCCGGAGAGGCTCCAGACCTGGTCGAATATTCTGTGTCTCCTGTGCTGAGTGAGGATTCTTCCGTTATCATCTAGGCACGCGATGGTTATTCCTGTATGCTTTTGTCCGAGAACGGGACCGTCAGGGCCAACCCTAACTCTGTGGGTCCACCATCTATCGCCGTAACCAATTGTCCTTCCAGATTCATCCAGAAGCGGAATCCTGTATTTTTCCATGGTCGAAACCGCGCTTAGATTCGGAAGCTCCTTCGAGGGATGTACGACTCCCCTAACGCCGTCAAGCTCGCTCCTATTTGGGAACTGTCATAATCTCAACGCTTTAGAGCTACAGCAGCACAAGATGTCGTTATGCTGGCTGAACCTCTCCGGACAAGGATTTGGGAAATTGCAGATTCCTACTATCCGAAGTACGACTGGGCTCATGGAAGGAGTCACGTCCAACGCGTCTTGAAGACGGCCTTAGAGATCGGCCGGCAAGAAGGCGCTGACTTGGAAGTAATCGAGCTAGCAGCAATTATGCACGATCTTTTCGAGAATAAAGAGACTCATTCTGGCATTGAGGGATTTCGTCATGAAATTGAAGGGTCAAGAGAAGCAAGGAAGATTCTGAAAGATCTTGGACTCGTAGACAGGACTTTGGATGCTGTGTGTCATTGCATTGAATCTCACAGAAAGAGAGCGGGAAGAACGTCTCCTCAAACGATCGAGGCGAAGTGCCTCTTCGACGCCGACAAGCTTGACTGCCTAGGCGCAATTGGCATAGTCCGATGTGCTTTCGTATCATTTGATCACGAGCAAGAGTTCTACAAGGAAGAAGATATTGAAAATTACAAGCAAAGGAACATCAGGCAAGACGGAACAATCATCGATTACACCCAGCACTCGTCAAACCTCGAATACGAGCTAAGTCTCAAGGAGGTTGCGAAGAGAATGTACACGGATACAGGAAGGAAACTTGCGAAGGAACGATCAGCCTTCATGCATGAATTCTATGACAGGCTTGGAAAGGAACTGAAAGGCATCATTTAATCGAATTATGATGGGACGTATTGCCTCGAAGATACTCCAAGACGAGCTCCGCGTTCTTGTCTGGTGGAAAGATGGGATAAAACACTTTTTCGATTCTTCCACGTCCGACGACAAGCGCGAGCCTCTTCACGAACGTCTTGGACCCGAACTTGAACGTTGGTAACTGCAAAGCCTTCGTCAGTCTGAAATCCGAATCGTTCAAGAGCTGGTAGGGAAGCTCGTTCCTCCTTGCGAACTCTACCTGTTCATCCAGATTCTGACTGCTCACACCAAATACTTCGAAGCCTAACTTCTTGAACTCTTGATAGTGGTCGCGGAACGCGCACGATTGAGGCGTACAACCGCGAGCTCTAGGGATATCGTTCCAACCATCCGGAATAAGAGCACCAGGTTTTCCAGTTTCTGGGTAGAAAAAGAACACTGCGTTCCGTTTAGAAACAGTCGCCAAATTAACGTCATGTGCCGCTGCGGAGGGCAGTGAGAAAGAGGGCATCTTCATTCCACGAAGATGGCGGCAGGCGCCATCGTCAACAGGAACAGGGAGGCCTTTAGGCAGAGCATAGGGGTCTGTGTCAATAACCCCTTTCATCTAACATGCCCCCAAAAGTCCGAATAGCACATCTCCTTTAGATCTGGAAACTTCTGCACCACTTGCTCGGCTGGGTATCCCATTATTCCAAAGTGCACGAGCTCGTAGTCTTCGGGTATTCCGAGGGCAACCCTCACGCCTCTGTTTACTTCCGGCATGAGCAAGCCCATTATCGGCCCATGAAGCCCGATGCCGTACTCAAGAGCCTTGAGTTCGATACTCCTAACGGCGGACCCTATTTCGTGAATTTCCCCGATTCTGGCGTACTCGCCTGGGACCCACTGAAATGGTTTGAAATCCTTGGGCTGACAGAACGCGATGAACAGAGGAGCAACCTTCCATCTCTCTATCCAATCGACATCCTTCAGTCGTCCTATCCTCCTCAGGTCATCCTGCCACGCCTTCACCACCTTTACCTGTTGGTTTTTGTCGGTAATGATCAAAAGCTTCCATCTACCTAGCCAAGTACAGGAAGTCGCAGCCTTCAGGATATCCTCTTGAACAGGCGGTGGAATCTCTTTATCGAGAAATGACATAGCCCCTTTGTCAAAAAATAGGAGATCGCTAAGTGTAGCCTTACCAGAGTAGCGCGTGCTTGGTGTTTCCATGCAACATCTCTATGATGGATCACCGCGGAATGTGTAATATTTAGTTGGCGAAGTTAGGCTTGCGTCTTATCGCTGGTCTTCAACACGAAGACAACCGCTTCCTTCGACTTGCGCCCACCGAACCCTTGCTTTGCGGTAATTCTTAGCGAAGGATTTCTCGTCTGGCAAGTAAGCGGCTAACGTGGGGGCCAGGTTTCAGCCTGTTCTCGCGGTCGACAAAAACAACGTGGGGCTTCCAGTGTTGTGCCTGTTTCTCGCTCATCCAGCCGAACGCTGTAATAATGACCTCGTCGCCCGGCTGAACCTTACGGGCCGCAGCGCCGTTGACGGCTACGGTCCCGCTTCCTCTTCGAGCTGACAGTGCATATGTTGAGAATCGTTCTCCATTGGTAATGTTCCAGATATCTACCTGCTCGAAGGGTATGATTCCCGCAGCCTCCATCAGAGACGAGTCTATCTCGATGCTGCCCTCATAGTTGAGGTCCGCGCCCGTAACTCTCGCTCTGTGGATCTTGCCCTTGAGTATTCGCAGTTGCAACTCTCGATCTCCTCGTTTCTACTATGCTAGCAGAGTGACTCGCTAGACTTGAATGATGGCTACGGTCTCTCTAGAGAGCTTAGGAGCCTTTGATTTCACCCAGAGTGCTAATGGACTTTGGACCTGAGACGACTTTCATGGAGTGACTTCTGAACCCGGCACAATGTGAGGTAACGGTTTAGATAGGGAATCTAGGGAGGCGAATCCCATGAAATGGGTTACCCGAGAAAAGGCGAAAGTCGACCGCATCGCATGTCCCTGGCTAATCAAAAAATTCGTAGACAAGAACCCCGAATTCCTCTTCGTCCCACCCGAGACAATTCCGCAAGTCGTTAAGGACACCGGAGCAATAGCCTATGACGCGAAGGGGGTAGAGCTAACTCACTACAAAGAGAACGGCGAAGAGCGCGTCAGCTTCGACGCCATCATCAAGAAGTACAAGCTAACGGACCCAGCACTGTTGGAGCTCGCCAAGATAGTGAGAGGAGCCGATGCGAAGATCCCAAACTCTCCACCAGAATCTGCTGGCCTCGAAGCCGTAGCGCATGGTTTTCGAAACCTTGCTAAGGACGACTTTGACAACATGCGACTACAATTTCCCACTTATGATGCATTGTACAAATACTGCCAGCTCAAAACGGAAGGAACCCAGAAGCTCGAGTACAACGTTGCGCAACCTGCAAGGTAGGTCTCCCATTTCAGCCTCAGGCACCTCGGCTACGTAGAACTACCAACACATCAGAAAAACGGCGGGTTCGACCATGCCGCCGTCCACGTCAAGTCAGGGACGCTGTACGTTGCTCATACTTCGAATGACGCAGTAGACGTCATCGATTCCCGGCACGACAAATATCTTCATTCGATTCCTGGCCTTCCCGGCGTAGCAGGCGTACTCGTCTCTAACGAGAAGGACTTGGTGTTCACTTCTAACCGTGGCGAGAAGACCGTGGGAGTATTTCCATATGGTCGAGAAGGAAAGCTGGAGAAAGTGCAGGTAGGAGGCTTTCCCAACGGATTGGCCTTCGATCCTTCAAGGGACAATCTTCTCGCAGCAAACGTATCCAAACAGGACGATCCGGCTCCAATCACCGTATCAATAGTTGAGACGAAGAAGAAGATTCTAGCCGCCAACATTATTGTGCCAGGAAGAACACGATGGACAGTCTTCGACAAGAAGACGGACCGTTTCTACGTCAACATTTCCAAACCCCCACAGATAGTCGCTATCGATAGTAAAGATCCTGACGGGATAACAGTCAGCTACAATATTCCTGCTACGGGTCCCCATGGGCTCGACATTGACTTTGAGAATCGAAGACTGTTCTGCGCCTGTGACCAAGGCGGCCTATTCAATGTCGATTTGCAGTCAGAAAGAGTATCGCGCGTTTCAGACCTGAGTGGCCCTCCTGATGTGATATTCTACAACCTCCGGCTGCACCACCTCTACGTGGCTATCGGAGAGCCTGGAGTGATCGATGTCTTCGACACTGACACAATGAAACTGATCCAGACGGTGAAGACAGAGCCGGGAGCACATACTATTGCCTACAACCCAGAGATGGACAAAGTATACGCGTTCACGCCAGCAAGTCATCGAGCTACGGTCTATCAGGAAGTATGATCGTCCTTGCTCGACTTATCTTTTACAGCGTTGTCGTCTCTTGGGGTTCTGTGGAAGTAATGCAATTTGTTTCAGCTAAGTAATATTCTGTTATCAGCACTTGGTTCCGGAGTGCTAGTCTTCATTATCCTCTTTTTCTGGAAATGGTCGAAAGCTCATGTCCGGTTCGCTGTTTCCTCGTTAAGCACGTTTCTCGGCTTCACAGCATGGAACTTGGTGCAAAACGCAACAGGCGCCGACCAAGCACTGAATATTGACTGGCCGATCTTCCCTATGAGCTGGTCTGACGTTGGTAGTGGTGTAATCGCCTTTGTAGCGACCGTCATCGCTCTAGGATGGCTGACAGACAGAGATGAGACAGCTTGGCGGGTGCTGGTCGCATCAGGGATTGCCGGATTGCTAGCTACGCTTGTTGACCTCTTCTTTCTTTGATCTCCGCAAGAAGACAATGCTTCTTGCTAAATTACTTGGTCTGTTGGTCGAACCAGTTCACAAAAGCCCACTTTCGTTTGGTTTTCAGTACTGGGCAAACTCTCGCTTTGGATATGATGCCTCCACAAAGTGTATGAGATCATTAGAAGACTCTTTGTCTCGTGATGATTGATGACAGATGTTTACGATGTCGCAATCATAGGAATGGGTGCAGTAGGAACCGCCACGGGATTCTTGCTCGCAGAATTCACCAACGTACAGAGTCTTTTGTTTCTTGAAAAAGAAAACAGCGCTGGCCAGATCGCATCCGATAGGAGAACGAACAGTCAGACTCGCCATCCCTTCGGCGGCGAACTCAACTACTCGCCTAAAGTGATGAAGGCAATAAAACGATATTCTGACATGATCCCTTCTTACGCGAACAGCGAGTACGGGCGTGGGTACGACATTCTCAGGCGGACGAAAAGCGCCATGGTCCTTGCAGTGGGGAGGAATGAGAAAGAGTACCTAGAGAAAAAATTCCACGACACCGTGAAGCCGGTCTTCCCTTATGCAGAATTAATGGAAGACAAGGAAGAGATCGCGAAACTGGAACCGTATATTGTGAGAGGGCGGAAGAAGGAGGAAAAGATAGGAATAATCAAACTGCAAGCAGACATAGTTGATTTTGGCGAGCTGGCGAGGTCGTTTGAAGACAACGCACGCAGACATCAAGACAAGAAAATCCATGTCAGGTTCAACACGAGAGTGGAACGAATTGAAGATGTCTCAAACGGCTACAAAATCTACATCCCCAACAGTGGAAGCTTCTCGGCACGATATCTCGTAGTCTCCGCGGGCTCGTACTCGCTCTCATTCGCGAAACAACTTGGCTTAGGCGGCGACTTCGTTGCGTTTCCCGTAGCAGGCAAATTCTATACTTCCCCTTCAGTAATTAATGGGAAGGTGTACACGTTTCAAGAAGAAGGCGTACCATTCGCGGCCACCCATGCCGACAGAGAGTGGGACGGCGCGGTTACCCGATATGGACCCACGGCAACACCGACTTTGATGTTTGAAAGGAACAGGCCAGATATCAAAGAATTCATTGACAACCTTGACCCAGTACTTCTCGATACAGTCATCTCAAAGAAAGCAATCCGAAACATCATGATCAAGAACATCGCATATTCAGTACCGGGTATGGGAAGGCATCTCTTTTGGAAATACGAGGCGAGAAAGATTGTGCCCTCGATTGCGTACGCTGACCTGAAACCGGCGCCAGAATTTGGAGGAATACGCACCGTAGGTATCAACAAAAGAACACGAGAGTTGAAGCTCGGTGAATTCACTCTACCAGAGGTTCCCAAGGACGGAGTGAATATCTGTGCAAACATGGCTCCGTCCCCCGGCGCCTCAGGATGCCTAGGCATTGCTTACAAGAACGTAGTCAAAATTACAAGGGCATTAGGCTTGGACTTCTACGACGAAAAGCTTACGAAAGTTTTCGGGACGATGCCGTCCTAAGGGTCAATGCACAAAGATCTGGTGTCGTTGGACTCAAGTGTTTGATGGTTCTTCTTATTTGATGGAGCTCGGGATTGTGGCTCGAGAATGAGCAAGGAACCAACTCCTACGGAAGTCGCATCCGGCCAACAGTCTGAAGAGGCTGAATCACGAATGTCGCTAGCCCGCACCCTCGGGCGTACCACAGCTACGCTAATGACAGCCGCCATGATTATTGGCACAGGCATTTTTGGAGCGATAGGGTCAGCGACAGCAAAAGCTGGTAGTGGTATCCTCGTCGCAATGGTTCTGGGAGGTCTCATTGCGCTGGCAACAGGAATCAGTGCCGCACAACTAGGAGTGAACTATCCGAAGGAAGGAGGAGCTTTTACCTGGGCACGCGAGTTCAACCATAAGACTGTCGGTTTCATTGCCGGTTGTGCGTACCTCGGTAAGGGAATCTTTTCTCTAAGCGTCATTTCGCTGGCATTTGCAGCTTACTCTGTCCAAATAATACCAAGTATACCTCTTCAGCTATTCGCTGGCATCGCGATCATATCGGTCGTGGTCCTCAACTTCTTTCATGTTCAACTAACGACCAAGGTGTTGATCAGTCTGATGGTTGTGAACGTGTCCCTGTTGGGACTCTTTGTGACATTTTCTGCACCCATCGTAAACCCGGGTCATTTTTCGAATCTGTTGGGAGATAACGGTCCTTTCGGCGTACTTGCCGGAGCAGCCATATTCTTCTGGACCTGAGATGGCTTCATGCGGACGGCTATAATGGCTGGGGAAATCAAGAATCCACGACGGACCATTCCAGTCGCCATCGTAGGTGGTATTGCAGTTGCGGCGGTGGTTTTCCTCGTCGTTGCGGCGACAACCCTAGGCGTCCTAGGCTCTCAGTCGATGGGGAGAGATGATGTGCCCCTCTTCAGGGCGGCAGTACAGGCAGTTGGAACTTGGGGAGGATTAGTAATTCTAGCGGCCGCGTGGACTGCATCTCTAAGCGAGCTCATCGGGGATCTTCTGACCGCATCGCGAGTCGCATATACGATGGGCGATGCAAAAGAACTTCCACACTGGCTAGGCTCTGTCCACCCGAAATTTCGTATTCCGCGAAATGCTGTTCTGACCATAGGCCTCATTGTTCTAGTCTTAGCTATGAGCTTCGACCTTCGAAGATTGTTGGCCGTTGCCAGCATCTTCACGCTTACCTGGTACATTATCACTCATTTCTCTGCCCTACAGTTGCGCAAAGAACAGCGACTGA